>Ga0187783_10000086_pt1 | contig 70999 bp, 71 predicted proteins | sample 1015_SJ02_MP02_2_FD_132471 | JGI IMG/M metagenome (GOLD analysis project Ga0187783, IMG submission 132471) | Tropical peat soil microbial communities from peatlands in Department of Meta, Colombia - 1015_SJ02_MP02_20_MG | ecosystem: Environmental > Terrestrial > Soil > Wetlands > Peat | place... | reverse complement strand
CGTCGTAGGCGATGCTGAGAACAGCCGCGGCGGTGTAGCGGCCGATGCCGGGAAGCGCAAGCGCGGCGTCGAGCGTGCGAGGGAATTGTCCGTCGTGGCGCGCGACGATCTCTTTTGCGGCGGCGTGGAGATTGCGCGCGCGGCTGTAATAGCCGAGGCCGGACCAGAGGCGCAGGACTTCTTGCTGAGGCGCGGCGGCGAGTGCGTGGACCGCGGGAAATTTTTCGAGGAAGCGGTCGTAGTAGGGGAGGACGGCGGCGATGCGAGTTTGTTGCAGCATGATTTCGGCGACCCAAACGCGATAGGGATCGCGGCTGGCGCGCCAGGGAAGCGCGCGGCGATGCGCGCGAAACCAGTCGAGGAGGCGAGCGCGGAAGGATTTGAGCGCGCTTGGAGTGAGATGCGGTTTCACGCGGCGGTATTGTCGCACGAATCTTGAGCCAAGCAAGGCGGCGTTCGCGGCCGTAGAATGCCGGCGTCGCAGGCTCCCGCGCACGATATGCTAGAATTTTTGCGCACGATTGACGGAGGCAAAAGATGCTGCAAGCGACGACCGTTGTTACAACCGAGCGGTTCGAAAAAGGGCTGAGCTATGCGGATTTCCTGGCTCAAGCAACCGTCAATCGGGACAAGTTCGAGAAATACTACGAGGACTCCGCACTGACAACTGAGGACCTTTCGTTTTTCAAAAAAGCCGCCGCGGTGCCGGACGGCCCGTCGAAGATACTGGCATTGGCGGAGGCCTGGTGCGGCGACGTCTATCGCGAGCTCCCGACGGTGGTGCGTATCGCCGAAGCGACGGGCGTGGACCTGCGAATCTTTCTGCGCGACGAAAACCCCGACATCATGGATGAGTTTCTGAGCAACGATGGGAAAGCCCGGGCGATACCCGTGTTTGTGTTCTACACGAGCGAGACACGGTACATTACGCATTTCACGGAACGGTCGGCAGGCGCGCATGCGGAACTGGCTGCGATCATGGACCAAGTGAGGACCGATCTGAATTTGCCTCCCGGAGTCACGTTTGCGACCGTGGCCGAGGCTCGCAAGCAGGAATTCCTTCGAGCAGTGATCGCAAGAATTCTTCCGCGGTTCCCGGAATGGCGGAAGCAATCCATCAGAGAGATGCGCACGCTCCTTTCGGCGGCACTTAAGCTGCCGAATAAGGGATGAATCAGGCGACGAAGGGGGTTCCGATCGTGTACACGATTCGCGGATGCGACGCGTGTGTAAAACTCCTTCGTAAGTGGGAAGCCGAGGGCATCGCGTTCGAAGAACGCCGGGTCGAGTTGAGCCAGGCAGTGCTGGACGAGGCCCGTAAATATGGGGATATGGTTCCCATTGTCGTTTGGCCGGATGGAAGAGTAGAGCAAGGATTCGAGGGGAATCTCGGGTGCTTCATTTGAGGCTGGTATGTGAGGCTGTTGTTCACGTACCGATGTCCCAGCGAAAACATTCACACACCGAAGTATCGCTGGAAGGCTTCGTCAAATTGGGCGCAAGAAAATAGTCATCCCGGCCATCAGGCTGCGCTCGGTCCGTGGTCCATTTCGCAGGAACGATCCAACCCCAAAAGGGAGATTTTTCGCGCCGTTAGCACAGCGCTCAGAAATGCGGGGAAGATGTTTGGGTGCGACGATTCGTGGGTGGCACGGGAGTTTAAGTGGATGCCAAGGATTGTGGCCGGGCACGATATATCGTGCCCCTACGACCGAATGAGTTGCGCTGGGCAGAGATTTTTCGCGCCGTCACGACGGCGCTCAGAATGACGGGGACGAAGAGCGAGTGAGTTGCGCTGAAGAGAGATTCTTCGGTCCGCTGCCGCGTCCCTCAGAATGACGGGGATGATGTTGCCCGCGAATGGCGTTTCCTAGAGGCGGTCGAGGAAGAGGAAGTAGGAAGAGGACCAAAGCGCGGTGGGGATAGTGCGCTGAGGGCGGGCCGTGATGATGATTTTGAAGATTTCGCGGTCGGAGGCGAGATCGTTGAGAAAGGCGCCACCGAGAGCGGAGGTATCGGGCTCGATGAGCGCGAGTTCGCGAAGCGCGTCATAAATGATTTCGGAGGCGGGCGCCATAGGGGTCGCGAAGCGATTGGTACGGAATTGGAGCACGGCGTGCGACTCGTGAAAGTGCCACGCGATGCAGGCGGCCATGTCGATGGCGCGCTCGAAGCGGTCTTTGTGCGTAAGATCTGAGTCCGACTGGGACGAGGCGCCCGCCCCGCGCTCGTCGTTCGCTGGGCCTACGAACGGATCGAGGACGAGCATGACGCGGCGCTCGTCTTCGCGCGCAAATTCGCGGACCATCAGGCGGCCCGACTTGGCCGAGATTTTCCAGTCGACGAAGCGGGCGCTGTCGGTGGGGAGATAATCGCGCAGTGAGTGGAGTTCGTGTCCACGTCCGCGGAAATGGCTGGCCATCTCGCCGCTGAGCAGGGGGAGGACCTCGTAGAACTGGTCGGTGGGCTCGACGCGCGGGTAGACGACGATTTCGATGGGCGAATCGACGCGGCGCGTTTTTTCGAAGAAGCCGAATGGGAAGCGCGTGCGGATCGCGAAGGCGTTCTGGCGAAAAACCCCGCGGCGCGGAAAACGCAGCTCGACTTTTTGGCGTGCGGCGCTGGAACGCGAGATGTAGGGAAAGAAAACGGGGCGGCTGAGAATGCCCGGCTCGTTCTTTTTCAGCTCGCCGGCGACGCGCAATGAGAATGAGGGCCAGGTCTGCTTTTCATTGCGCAACTCCATTTCTGCGAGCACAGGCTGCTCGGCGAATATGTGCTCGGGAAGGTCGAATTTGAGGTCGACGCCGGTGAGGACAACGCGCGAGAGAATGCCGGAAACGAGAATGCCAGCGAGCAGGCACGCGAGGATCAAGAAGAGTAGGTTGTTGCCGGTGTTGACGGCGGCAAGAATCAGAACAAAGACAGCGATCAGGTAAATGATGCCGTCGCGCGTGAGGCGGTAGTCAATCTGGTAGGCGATCCAACGGAGGCTGGTGCGGCGCGCAAGACTCGGAACGATGGCGACGCCGACCCAGCCGGCCATAGCGAGCGAGATTACGGTGGTGATGGCGGCGAGGAGGATGCGTCCTTCTTGAGCGACGGCGGCAGCGAAGAGCGCGAAAATGAGGGCGACGGAGAGAACCAAAAGGGCGACGGCGAAGTTGCGCCAGCCCGGGCGGTCGCGGCGGCGCCACCAACGAGCAACGGGCGAGTCGGCGGCGCTGGAGAAGGACTGCATCGCTTATAGCGGGACGCGGGTGGTGTCGAGAATCTCGCGAAGGATGGCTTCCGCTTGATCGGATTTTTTCTGGGTGGAGACGTAGCGCGAGCTGACCACGACGCGATGCGCGAAGACCGGAAGAATGAGGCGCTTGAAATCGTCCGGGAGGCAGTAATCGCGGCCTTCGAGAAAGGCACGCGCCTGGGCCGCGCGGCTTAGCATGACCGCGCCGCGAGGGCTGACCCCGAGGGTCAACTGTTCGGATTGACGCGTACGCTCGACAACTTCGAGGGCGTAGTCGAGCAGACTTTCCTCGACCTTGACCTGCGCGACCGCTTCCTGCATGGCGATCACGTCGGAAGCGTCCATCAGCGGTGCGATTTGATCGGCACTGCCGACGCCGGAATGATTGCGGATAATTTCCTTTTCACTTTCGCGCGCGGGATAGCCCATGCGAATGCGCATCAGAAAGCGATCGAGCTGGGACTCGGGAAGCGGGTACGTGCCATGATGCTCGATAGGATTCTGCGTGGCCAGCACCAGAAAGGGCTTCGGCAGATTATGCGTGTGATTGTCGACGGTGATCTGCGATTCGTTCATCGCTTCAAGCAGGGCTGACTGCGTTTTCGGCGTGGTGCGATTAATTTCGTCGGCGACGATGATATTGGCGAAGATGGGGCCGGGCTTGAATTCGAATTCCTGCGCGACGGGATTGTAGACGCTGACACCGATCACGTCGCTCGGGAGCATGTCGGAAGTGAATTGAATGCGCTGGAAGGAGCAGTGAAAGGAGCGAGCCAGCGCGTGGGCCAGCGTAGTCTTGCCGACGCCGGGAACGTCTTCAATCAGCAGATGACCGCGAGCGAGCAGCGTGGTGAGCGCAAGCTTGATGACCTCTTCCTTGCCTTTGACGACGCGGGCGATCGAGCGTTGAAGGTCGGTGAGGCGGCTGCTGGCAGGGCTGGTCATGGTTTGCAATTGGCACGCCCTTCTGCTACAAAAAGTCAGTTTAGCTCACCGCGCGCACGTATTCTTCCTGATGTTTGGGATCACGAAGATGTTGCCGCGCTGCGATGGCTGACGATTTCGATTCGGGGCGATTAGCTCAGTGGTTAGAGCGCTCCCCTCACACGGGAGAGGTCCAAGGTTCAAGTCCTTGATCGCCCACCATTCCTCTTAATTTTCCCATTATTCGAGCGAGCGGCTAAAGCAAGGATTGGGACAGTGTGTTCAAGGAGTGATTTTCCCGCATTTGCGCAAATGCAATCACGCAGTTTGGACGCGACTTGCGTGCGAGAGCGCTGGAACTAGAGGGCAGCCGCCGGCCGATGGACTTGTTTTGGTTCGGAGGCCGATCTGACCGCAGGTTTGAGCAGGCCGGCGATCACCGCTTCCAGATCAGACGCAGCTTCGCTTTTCAGAAGACAAGCGCTGGCACCGGCTTCGATGGCCTGCTGCGCGATCTGGGGCGAGTCGTGCATCGAAAAAATCACGATTTTTACGCCGGGGGCGAATAGATGAATCCGACGGGCAGCTTCAATACCGTTCATCACCGGCATGCTTACATCGAGGATGATGAGGTCGGGCTTCAGTTCGACAGTTTTATCGATAGCCTGTTGCCCATTTTCGGCCTCGCCGCAGACTTCCCAGTCTGCAGGGCCATCGAGCAGATTCCGAACGCCGCGACGAACCACTTCGTGGTCGTCGACCAAGAGAATTTTGAATGCCAAATTGCACCTTCGAGGGTTAGCACACCCAGTGACAATCTATCCACGAAGCAGCCGCGCAGGTATACCTTCTTTGCTGTATTTTGTCGGGGCGATTAGCGGACTGTAAAAGCGAACGGGAAGAGCCTGAAATGGGGCTTGGGTGTTGCGAATAGTGGCATACAGAGTTGCGTTCGACGCGATGAAAAGGTGAAGAAGCCCTAAACAAGAACGCCTGAGGTGCTGCGGGCGCAGGCGCGTGGGGCGCAAGAAAGGAATGGACGCAGGTGAAGAACACTCTGCAATTCGTTCGCGTGCTCGCGCTGGGGGCGTGGATCGGGGCCATTCTGTTTTTTGCCGTCGTTGTGACTCGGGGAGCTTTTGACGTGCTCGGGAACCGGGATGAAGCAGGATTGCTGGTCGGGTTCACGTTGAGCGGACTGCACGTGATGGGATTGATCGCGGCGGCAGCGTTCGTGGCGGCATCGCTGGCATCGCGCAAATCGTTGCGAGGATTTGTCGAGCTGGCTGTGATCTGCGTGATTCTAATGGCCGTGCTGACGGTCGCATCGCAGGGCTACGTGATGCCGAGAATGGCGATGCTGCGGAACAAAATGGGATCGGTAGAGGCGACGCCTGCGAGCAATCCGCTGCGGGCCGAATTCGATCGACTCCACGGAGCCTCCGTGGATCTGGAAGGCGCAGTGTTGGTGATTGGACTTGTCGCGCTATTCATGACGGTGAGAAAAGCAGGGGGAGTGAGAAAAGCAGTGGCGAGTAATTAGTGGCTAGACAAAAGTTAGTGTTGAGCCGCTACTTTCGCTTGGTGCGTCGCTTGACGACGATCCGGGTCACTTTGATTTTCTTGATTTTTTTCGCTTTCGTGATTTTGCGTGCTGACTTGGGTGCGTGCTCGACCGCGCGCCACATGTACCAACTCGCGACGGTGCGATAGGGCCGCCATCGCTCACCGAATTTGGCGAGCTCGCGAGGCGTAGGAATTTTCCGCTTGCCATAAGTGATTGCGAATCCCTTCTGCACGCCGTAATCGTGGATCGGCAGCACGTCGGGCCGGCCAAGGCGAAAAATCAGAAACATTTCGACGGTCCAGGCGCCGATGCCTCGCACCGATATCAGGCGATCGACGAGTTCCTGATCGGACATTTTGTGCGCGTCGTCGAGGGCGGGCACCACGCCTTCAATCGTCTTTTGCGCAAGATCGCGGACGGCGGCGATTTTGGCGTGCGAAAGACCAGCTTTGCGGAGCGCCTGCGTGCTCACTTGCAGCAGTTCGTCCGGCGCCGGGCAGCGTCCATTGGAGCCGAGGGCGCGGATGCGGTCGAAGATCACTTTAGCGGCTTTGCCCGCGATGCTCTGGTATGCGATGGCGTGAAGCAGGGACTCATAAGGCGATTGAGCCTCGTCGATGTTCAGGCGGAATTCGATCGTTTTCTCGATCAGCTTGCCGATGCGCGGGTCATCCTTCGAGATGTGGGCGATCGCGGCCTTGTGGTCGAATGGAAGTGTGGGCTGCTGAGGTTCCGTCATCGGCGATCAAAGAATACAGTGGCGACGGAAGCCGTACAACACCAGAGGCATTTCCGGATCGGTGGCGCCTGCGCTAATTGCAGTGCGGTTCCACTTGTTTTGAAAAATGTAACCTACACGCTTTGATTATTCGCCGAGCGGCGAGAGCCCGCTAGAATCGGGACTAATGAAGGGGAATCCACAACTCCTGGAATTCATCGAGGCGGCCCGTGTGAAGGGAGCATCCGACGAAACCGTAGTCGGGATGCTAAAGAGCGAGGGCTGGCCGGAAGATTCCATCTATCAAACGCTCACCGCGCACTATGAAAAGCTGACTGGCCTCAGCGTGCCCGCATCGCGGCGATCGGGCGACGCAAAGGACGCATTTCTCTATTTACTCATGTTCTCGACCCTGGCGATCTGGACGATCGCGCTCGGCTCGCTGATGTTCACGCTGATCGACAAATGGATTCCCGATCCGCTGGCGCAGAATCAATACATGTACTCGGGCGACAGCTTGGAGATCGCATCGTCCTTAGCATCCATCATTGTCGCATTCCCGATTTATCTACTTGTTACGCGGTTGATTCTCGGTGGGGTAAGAAAGCATCCGGAGAAATTGCAGTCGGGCGTCCGAAAGTGGCTGACCTACATCGCCCTGCTGATCGCCGCAGGCGTCATTATCGGCGACCTAGTAACCGTGCTCACCTATTTTTTGCGAGGCGAGCTAACTTCGCGATTCGTCTTGAAGGCGCTGACCGCAATCGTAATTTCAGGCGGCGTTTTCTGGTATTACCTGGCTTCGCTCAGGCAGCCGGCTTCAGGGGCAGCAAGTGCGAATGACTAGAGACGCATGGCTGGCGTTGGTGGCGGCAGTCGTCGTGGTCATCGTGGTTGTACTGGGCTTCGTCCAGCTTGGCGCGCCCTCGACGCAGCGGATGATCCAAGGCGATCAGAAGAGAATCAACGCGCTTAGGGCTCTCGCATGGCAAGCGAGCAGCCGATGGAAAGAGTCCAATCATGTTTTGCCATCGAGCCTGGACGCATTTGCGAGATCAAATATCAAAGACCCGGCGACGGGCGCACCCTACGAATATCACGTGATTGGGGGCAGCCAATATGAGTTGTGCGCGACCTTCGCGCGCGCTGATAAAGCGATCTCGGGTGCAGGAAATCCGGAGTGGGATCATCCGCAGGGACACTACTGTTTTCAGCTGGACGCATCGCGTCCGACCCAGCCGGCGTTTTACACAAACTAATTCCGATCGGCGTTAGGCCGCGTCAACTTTTCGCGAGGAGAGCCTTGAGGCGCGTCCAGGAGTCTTCGCGCGCTTTCTTGTTGGCGTCGTTTGCGTCCGGCGCTTCGCCAGCGCGCATGAAACCGTGGCCGGCGCCGTCGTAGGTGACCGGCTCGAATGTTTTTCCTGCGGCTTTCATGTTGGCGGTGGCGTCAGGCAGAGTCGCGTCGACGCGTGCGTCATTGCCTGCGAAGAAGCCATAAACGGGCGCGTTGATGCGGGCCATCGCGTCTTTATCCGGCGGGCCGCCATAGAAGACGAACGCGGCGGAAAGATCGGGGCGGTTCGTCGCGAAGCGGAAGCTCTGGCCGCCTCCCCAGCAGAAGCCGATCACGAATAGCTTGCCATTCGAGGCGGGAAGATTCTTCGCGTAGTCCGCGACAGCGTTGAGATCCGCGGTGACCTGATTCGGATCGAGATGGCTGACGCCCTCCATCGCTTTGCTTTGATCGAGCGAGTCACTGCGCCCGCCATTCGGGCCCATGCCGGAGAGCAGATCGGGCGCGACGGCGATGTAGCCGGCCGCGGCAATCTGGTCAGTCAGGTCCTGCACCCAGTCCGTCATGCCGAAGATTTCGTGAATGACGACCACCACGGGAGTTTTGTCCTTCGATTCGGGATAGGCGACGAATGTTTCGACCGAGCGGCCATTGTGTTTGACGGTGACCCATTCGCGGTGGCGCGGAGAATTTTGCAGGGCCTGCTTGGCCCAATCCTGGGCGAGAGCAGGTTGCGCGGCGAAAAGGACGACAATCGCGAGGAAATATTTCATGTGACCCACCTCCGTGTGCTGCGAGCGCTGCGAATGATATATGCGGCGCGGACGGCGGGCAAGACGCGACCTTCTCAAGCCGAGGGCGTTCGAACGCCTGTGCTAGTATCGCAAGCTTATGCAAACGGGAATCATCGGACTAGGGCAGACGGGCAAGACAAGTTTATTCCGGATTTTGACGCGGGCGCGTGTGGAGGCGCGCAGCGCACCGAATCAGGCGCATGTGGGAATCGCGCGCGTGCCGGACGAGCGCGTCGCCAAGCTGGCGGAAGTGTTCAAGCCAAAGAAGGTGACGTACGCGACGATCGAATACGTGGACATTGGCGGCTTGCAGAAGGACCGCGAAAAGAACGCAGCATCGCTGGTGCCATTGCGCGAAGCGGACGCGCTGGCGAACGTGGTCCGGCTGTTCGAGGATCCCGCGGTGCCGCATCCGGGCGGTTCGATCGACGCGATGCGGGACATCGAAAGTGTCGACATCGAGCTGATGCTGAACGATCTCGAGCAAGCGTCGAAGCGGATCGAGCGCGTGGAGAAGGACCTGAAAAAGAAAAAGGACACGCAGCTGGAGGCGGAGTTGCAGGCGCTGATGCGGTGCAAGCAGGCGCTCGAATCGGAAAAGCCGTTGCGAGAACTGGAATTCAAGCCTGAGGAAGCGAAGATGCTGACGGGATTCTTGTTCCTCACGCGCAAGCCGATGCTCTACGTGCTGAATCTGGGCGACGAAGAAGCGCCGGAGATCGATCGCGTGGTCGAGAAATACCATCTGGAGAAGCTGGCGTCGAAGGCGCAGACGGCCGTGGTGCCGTTCTGCGGAAAGATCGAGGCAGAGCTGGTGGAATTGAGCGACGCGGAAGCGCACGAGATGATGGCCGCGTACGGGTTGAAGGAGTCGGGACGCGATCGGCTGATTCAGGCGAGCTATCGGCTGCTGGGGTTGATTTCTTTTCTGACCTGCGGCGAACCCGAGTGTCGCGCCTGGACGATCGAGCGCGGCATGAACGCGCAAAAGGCCGCGGGCGCGATTCACAGCGATATCGAGAAGAACTTCATCAAAGCGGAAGTTGTGAATTGGGAGGACCTGCTGAAGGCAGGCAGTTTTGCGGCAGCGCGCGAGCGGGCGCAGGTGCGCCTGGAGGGCAAGGAGTACATCGTGAAGGATGGCGACGTGATACTGTTCCGGCACTCGGGGTAGGTTTTCGTTCAGCGGGCCCTGGCAGCGTCCCAAAACGATGTCGTCAGCAGAGACAACACGGATTGCGGTGGGGGTGCTGCTGGGGATTTCAGCGGCGGCTGCCAACGTCATCGGCGGGTCGCTGATTGCGCATCGCGTGTGGTCGCGCGAATATTTGCGGTACTTCATTGCGCTGGGGGCCGGCTTCATGCTGGCGACGGCGCTGCTCGAAGTGATTCCCGATTCTGTCAAGCTCCGCGGCGATTCCGGATCAGCTTGGCTGGGGCGCGCCGGCGGTGCGTTTGTGTTCGTGCTGGCGGGGTATTTCGTGGTGCATTTTTTCGAACATACCGTCGCGCCGCATTTTCATTTTGGGGAAGAGACGCATCACGACGAGGTTTCGCATGCGCACGCGAGCTATGCGGCGCTGCTCGGATTCGTGGTGCACACATTTTTCGACGGGGTGGCGATCGCGTCCGGGCTGCTCGTGTCGACTTGGCTCGGCGGATTGATCTTTATCGCGATTTTTCTGCACAAGATTCCCGAGGGTTTCACGGTGGCGTCGCTGATGGTAGCAAGTGGGCAAAGCCGCGGCGCGGCGCTGGCGTCTTCGGCAATTTTAGGCGCGGCGACACTGGTGGGAATGGCGCTGATGTTCGTGGTGCGCGGCGAGGTGGTGGATGCGCTGCCGTTTGCCGCAGGCGTCACACTTTACGTTGCCGCGTCCGATTTGATCCCGGAAGTGAACCGCGAGCACAATCTTGCCATGGCAGTACTCGTGTTTGTTGGTGTCGCGATTTTTCTCGCGCTCAAGATGGTGGTCCGAGTAGAAGTTTAGAATCGGCGGACGGGCTATGCATACGCTCGAATCGGCAGCGGACCGAGAATCCATTCGGACGCGTTTCTCGGCGCTGGCGCCGGGTGACCAGCGGCGCTGGGGAAAAATGTCGGTCCATCAAATGATTTGCCACCTGCACGATTCGTATAAGGTTGCGCTGGGAGAGAAAACCGCGAGCCCGGCGACTGGATTCTTCCAACGCACGGTCATCAAGTGGATCGCGCTGAGTTCGCCCCTAAAATGGCCGAAGGGCGTCAGGACGCGCCCAGAAATCGAGCAAGGCATTGGCGGCACGGCCCCGACACGATTCGAAGACGACCGGGCGTCGCTTCTTGTGATTTTCGACCGGTTTCGAGGCGACACGCTAAGCAATTCGATTCCTCATCCCTTCTTTGGGCCCATGACCGCGACCGATTGGCTGAGATGGGGCTACCTTCACGCAGACCATCACCTGAGGCAGTTCGGGCGATAGTTGTTCGCTTTCAGTAAGTCATTGTTACTAAGTAACTTATGGGCGCTGGACTCTTACGGGCCGACCGCTGAGGCCCCAACGCGTGTCGAAAGGCGCAGTCTCGGACTGGGCACCCGTTTCGGGCCGCAACTTTAAGAGCAAATGGGTGTTAGATAGACTGTGGAGGCCATGGCCAGAAGCGATGTCCAACTCATGTTGGATGTGAAGGCGGGCGACGACTCGTCGTTCGAGTTCCTGCTGCAGAAGTATCGCTCGCCGCTGGTGAATTTCCTTGGCCGCATGGTCCGCGATCGCGCGCAGGCGGAGGATCTGGCACAGGAAGTGTTCCTGCGCGTCTACAGGGCTCGGAAACTGTACACCCCGAGCGCGAAGTTCACGACTTGGCTTTTCCGCATCGCGACGAATCTGGCGCTCAATTCTGTGCGAGACAGCCGATATCAAAAGATGAGCGTATCGCTCGACGCGCCAGCGCACGATGAGGATTCGGCTCCGATGGAGTTGCCGGCTCCGGAGATGCGCATCGACGAGCACATAATGGAGCGCGACCGAAACGAATTCATACGGCGGGCGATCTGGTCGCTGCCGGAAAAGCAACGCGCCGCTGTGCTGCTGCATAAGTACGAAGAGATGGACTACGAGCAGATTGCGAAGATTTTGGAATGCTCGGAAAGCGCGCTGAAGTCGTTGCTTTTCCGGGCGTACGAATCCCTGCGAGTGCAATTGGCGCCCCTGGTAACCCGGCCGGCGACGCCCATGGCACGTCAAGCGGGGGAAAGAAGGCCATCATGAAGTGCGAAAACGTAGCAAACGAATTGATTCTCTATCTTGATAACCGGTCAAAATTGGCCGATCGCCAGGAAATCGAGCAGCATCTCGCTGTGTGCGCGGCTTGCCGGGCCAGAGCGGAAGAATTTCGCAAGGTGTGGATGACGCTGGATGATCTGCCGGTCGTCGAGCCGTCGTTTGGCTTTGATGCGCGCGTACGCCAGCGAATCGCCGCCGAGCCGCAACGGAAGTGGTTCGGGTGGTTCGTTCCGCAGCCGCGATTGGCCTTTTCCGCTGCGCTGCTGATTGCATTGTGCGTGTGGCTGGCGAAGATGCCTGCGAATCGTATCGGGACAGGCGTCAGTTCCACGCTGCAGCAGGAGGATTTCAGCGCCATCCAGAATCTCGGTGTGCTCGAGAATTACGACGTGGTGACAAAGATGGACGCGCTTTCGCAACTCGTCCCGGACACGGGTGACCAACCGAGTGGAACTGACCAAGACACTCGGGGCGGCCGCGATAACGGAGGCGTCTAGGTGCGAAGGGGCCTCATCGCGCTGGCTGCGTCTGTCGTGCTGGTGGCGGGAATGGCGGAGTCTGCCAAGGCGCAGGATGGAAAATGGCATCATTTCGGCGAGCCGCAGGCGGCCAATGCGCCGCAGCGCGCGAACGGAGGCGATCCAGTCAAGCCGGATGGCGGAGGAAACCTGCGGGGACTCGCGGGCCTGCCACCGCAATGGGTCGAAAAGCTAAGAAACATGCCACCGGATCAGCAGCAGCGCTTCCTGGAAAACAGCCGTCAATTCCAAAATCTCCCGCCGCAGCGCCAGCAACAGATCCGGCAGAATCTACAGAAGTGGAACAGTCTCTCTCCGCAGCAGAAAGAGGCGCTGCGCCAGCGCGAGGAAGTGCTGAAGAACATGACGCCCGAGCAGCGGCAGTATTTGCGCAACACGTTGCTGCCGCAGTGGCAGGCGCTGCCCCCAGACCGGCGGCAAGTAATTAACCGTCATCTAGCGATGCTGAGTCGCCTGAGTCCGGAGACGCAGGAAGCGGCGCTGAACGATCCGAAGTTTATGCAAGGTCTCAGTCCAGACGAGCAAACCATGTTGCGAAACCTGAATTCTCTGCGAAATCCTCCTACGCAGTAGTTCTTGAACGAGCCACTCCTGCAAAAAAATCTCGACGCGAAAAACAAAAGATCGTTCTCGCGGGAGTTGACTCTTAGAAAACATTCCAAGCTGTAAAGCGGCCCCAACCGCAAGCTATCGACAGCCCCGTGAAGGCTTCCACTAGGCGTTGTGGTTTTCACGTTTTTACTCGCGGAAAATAATTTTTCTCGCGCACGCGATCGCGGCGCAAATTTTTTTCGAATTTGAAACATTCCGCTTGACAAGCAAGAGAACGAAACTACAATCAGGCAACCAAGTGGGAGAAAGTGGCTTGCAGTGGTAGAAAATGTAAGAGAGTGGAAGCGGATTAAGTTCAGCAAGCGGGGCGAGAGACGAGTGGTTCTCGGGGCGAACACGCGGGGCGGTCTCCTACATGCTGCGGGGCAACTATCTGGCGACGGTCGACGAGAAGGGCCGGGTCAAGATTCCGGCCGACTTTCTGGCCGAGCTGCGCAAGACGGGCAGGAAGTTCTACGTGACCAGCGCCAGCGGGGAGCATGCCAGGATCTATCCCATGAAAGAGTGGGAAGCGATCGAGAAGAAACTCGCGGGGTTGTCCTCACACAATAGAGCCAAACAAAAATTTTTGGCACGCACCAACTACTACGGCCAGGTTGTTGAGGTGGATGGACAGGGGCGGATCTTAATTCCACCTGTTTTGAGGGAATCGGCGGAAATGAAGGGTGAGGTGGATGTCCAGGGGCAGTTGACGTACCTGGAAATCTGGAATCACACGCGATTCCTCGAGCAACTGGGCCGCAACCCGATCACGGCGGAAGAGCTAGACGAACTGGGCATTTAGCATTTGAGCGTTTTGCATACGCCTGTGCTGGCGGCGGGAGTGATGGAGTGGCTCCGCATCCGGCCTGAGGGGACGTATGTCGACGCGACGGCCGGAACCGGCGGGCATGCGATTGAAATTGTGCGCCGGCTGACGACCGGGAAGCTGATCGCGATCGATCGCGACGAGCAGGCGCTGGCGATCGCGCGGCAACGGTTGAAGCCGTACGAAGAAAAGGTGGTTTTCGTGCACGCTGAGTTTTCAAGGATCGGCGAAGTAGCGAGCGGGGAGCTAACGGGGAACCGGAAGCTGGGGCCGTTTGACGGAGTCATCGCCGATCTCGGCGTGTCCAGTCTCGAGCTCGACAGCCCTGAACGCGGATTTTCCTTCCGCTGGGCCGCGCCGCTGGACATGCGCATGGATCCGAGTACGCCGCTGACGGCGGACGAGATTGTGAATCGCTGGCCGGAGAAACAGCTGGCCGATCTCCTCTACGGCAAAGCCGAGGAGACCGATTCACGCAGAATCGCCAGGGGCATCGTGAGGGCGCGACCGATTCGCGACACTGCGCACCTGGCAACGGTTGTGGCAGGAGTCCGAAAGGCAAGGGGAAGGCAGAAACTGCAGCCCGCGACAAAAACGTTTCTGGCGCTGCGGATAGCGGTGAATCGAGAAGAGGAGGAACTCGAGCAGTTTCTTTCGCGGACCCCTGCCACTTTATCTTCTGGAGCTCGATGGGTCGTATTGAGCTACCACTCACTCGAGGATCGCCGAGTGAAGCAAGCGTTTCAGAAGCTGGCGCGAGAAGGACAGCTGCGAATCCTGACAAAGAAAGTGATTCAGCCGGGCGAAGAGGAGATCGGCAGAAATCCGCGCGCCCGGAGCGCGAAGATGCGCGTGGCGGAAAAGCTGGCAGCCGACAGTCGGGGGCCGGAGAGCTGGGAATGACGGAATATTACACGGTGAAGCAGATCGACAATTCGCGGTTGACTCGGCCGGCGGCGCAGGCGCCATTGCGGGATTTCTGGAATCGAATGGCGGCCGGCGGCGCAATCGCGGCATGCCTGCTCTTCTACGCCTGGCAACATTTTGAATGCATGCAGGTACGGTACCAGCTCGAGCAGCTCGACACACAACGGGCGCAAGCGACGGAATTGAACGAGCAGCTGCATTTGGAAGTGGCAACGTTGCGATCGCCGGTACGCGTCGACGCGATTGCGCGAAACCAACTGGGCCTGACGATATCCACGCCGGGACAGGCTACCTCGGCTGACGGGCCGGTTGATGCGTCCCTAGCCGAGGCGCGGACTACCGCGCAAGCAGATCGGCCCTGAGGCGAATCTAGCATTCAGTTGGCAGCCCGGCTCGTTGGGCCCTTCTACGGGCCTTTCCGGCGTCGCGGCCAAGAACGTCGCCGGAATACGTTTCCGATAGGTAGGCCCGGAATTGATGGCGCAGCGCAACCCGCGTCTCCGCTGGCTGGTCGTTTGGGTCCTCGCGGTGGTTTGGATGATGGCAGTAGTGGCCCGCCTTGGTTACCTTCAGCTGTTTCGTTATAGCGAATACGTCGCAAAAGCCCGGCATCAACAAGAGCGAATCTTCGAGATCAGTCCCATGCGGGGCACTATTTACGACCGCAAGGGCCGCGAGCTGGCGGTAAGCCTTCCGATGGATTCGGTCTTCGGCGACCCAGCCGAGATCACCGATGTGCCGATGGTGGCGCGACTGCTGTCGCGCGCCCTGGACATACCCGCCGACGAAATCGAGATGAAAATTCACGAAGCCCGCACGCCGGTGCGGCTGGCGCGCAAGGTGTCACCGGAGGTTGTGCAGCGCATCAGTGACATGAACCTGCGGGGCGTCTTCTTTCAGAAAGAAAATCGGCGGGCGTATCCGCAAAGGGAGCTCGCGGCGGCGGTGCTCGGATACGTTGACGTGGATGAAAAGGGAATCGGCGGAATCGAGTATGAGCTCGACAGTCAGATTCGGGGGAAGCCAGGGCGAATGATGGTCCTGGCTGACGGAAGGCGTCGCTGGTACGACCGCAAGGAGTCCGACGCCGATCCGGGCGCGAGCATCCAGCTCACGATCGACGAAACGGTCCAATACATAGCGGAGAAAGAGCTGGCAAAAGCGATCGCAGACACTCACGCCAAGGGGGGAAGCGTTGTCGTACAGGACCCGAACTCGGGTGAGTTGCTGGCCGCAGCGAGCTGGCCGACGTTCGACCCGAATAATCCGGGCGCGTCTCCGGCTGACACAAGAGTGGATCGCGTCGTGAGCTTCGCCTATGAGCCGGGATCAGTGTTCAAGGTGCTCACGCTTACAGGAGCTATTGAGCATGAGGTCGTCACGCCAAACCAGATGATTGATTGCCAGATGGGAAAGATCAATGTGGCCGGCCGGCTCATCCACGATTGGAAACCGTTCGGAGTGCTGAGCGTGGCCGGCGTGCTGGCGAATTCGAGCGACGTGGGTGCCATCAAGATAGCGTTGCGGCTGGGCGCTCCGCGGTTCTATGACGTGATCCGCGCGTTCGGAATCGGACAGGCAACGGGAATTGGCCTGCCGGGCGAGAATCGCGGGCTGCTGCGGCCGCTCGAGAATTGGTCGGCGAATTCGATCGGATCGCTTGCGATGGGGCAGGAGGTTAGCGTTACGCCGATGCAAATGATATCCGCGATCTCGGCGATCGCGAACGGAGGCACGCTTTATCCCCCGCGCATTCTTCGACAGATTCGGGATGATGCGCCGGCCAGCGATATGCCGAACTCAGGCGCGGTACCGCGAACCGTGACTGACGCAAGAACGGCCGCGACGATGCGCGAATTGATGGAAGGCGTGATGATAGAGGGGACGGGCAAGCACGACCAGCTGGATGGGTATACGTCGGGAGGGAAGTCAGGCACCGCGCAGAAGATCGATCCAGGGACGGGACGCTATTCGAGAACCGAGTACAACGCATCGTTCGTGGGGTTCGCGCCAGTGAACGATGCGGCGGTGACCATTCTCGTGGTGCTCGACTCGCCAGTGGGCCAGCATCATGGAGGTGTGGTCAGCGGGCCGGTATTCAAGCGGATTGCCGAGCAGGTGCTGGCCTACTTGGGCGTGCCGCACGATGTGCCGTCGCCGAACGATGTGGAGACCGCCAAGAATCAGCCACTGGCGCCGTCTGGATCCGAAGCGGAGGACGAGGACGGGTCATCCGAAGCGCGATTCGAGGCGGTGGTGTCGAGGAATTCGGCGGACGCGACGCCGATCTCGTCTAGTGATCCGCGCGCGGTTGTGATTCCGGACCTCGCGGGGCAAAGCGTGCGAGAAGTGATGGAGCAGTGCTCGCGCCTGGGGCTCGAGCCGACGTTCATTGGAGACGGGCTGGCGATTGAGCAATTCCCCGCAGCGGGAATTCAGGCATTGCGCGGCAGCCATGTAGCGGTGCGATTTGGACGCACAAGAGAACCGGTGAGGGCAGCGGTCCAAGGGATTGGGAATTGAGAATAACTCTGGAGGCAAAGCCCGGGTCGATTGCAGCTGATCCGGGACGCAACCAGTCGGGAAACAGTATGGATTTGGCTGACGTTATCGAGGGAGCTGAAGTGCAGCGTGTGACCGGACCGGCACACACGAGCATCCGCGGAATTGTGTGCGACAGCCGAAAGGCAACTGCCGGGTCGCTCTTCTTCGCTTTGCCGGGCGCGAAAGCCGATGGAATGGTGTTCGCGGGGGAGGCGATTTCGCGCGGAGCGATTGGGGTCGCGAGTCCGCATCCGCGGCCTGCCGGCATCGCGAGCAGCGTTGCATGGGTCGAACTTGCACCGGGAAAGGAACGCCGTGGACTGGCGAACGCTTCCGCAAATTTCTACGGCAAGCCGGCCGCGGCGCTGAAGCTCATTGGCGTTACCGGGACGAATGGGAAAACGACGACTTCGTATCTGGTGAATTCGGTTTTGCAAGCCGCAGGATTTACGACCGGGCTGGTCGGCACGACAGGCTATCGGTCGCCAAAAGGCGATCGGGAAGCGCCCAACACGACGCCCGAGTCGCTGGATCTGCAGCAGTTTTTCGCGGAGATTCGCGACGCTGGCGGTACGCACGCAGTGCTGGAGGCGAGTTCGCACGCGTTGGCGATGGACCGACTGTGGGGCTGTCATTTCGCCGTGGCCACCTTCACGAATCTGACGCGCGACCACCTCGATTATCACAAGACCTTCGAAAACTATTTTGCGGCGAAGCAGCGCTTGTTCGAAGGCACAGCAGGCGCCAGCGCGCCTGATACAGCCGTGCTGAACGCGGACGATCCTTACGCGGCGCGGTTGGAAGGATTGGCCGGACGAACATTAACGTATGGACTCAAGGGCGCGCCGGACATGCTGGCGAAGAAGCCGACGATGAGTCTCGGGGGTCTCGAATTTACGGCGCAAACACCAGCTGGAAACATCGCGGTACGCTCGAAGCTTGTGGGCCGAGTGAATGTCTACAATATTCTCGCCGCGATAGGCGCCGGCGTGGCTCTCGGAATTCCGCTCGGCGCGATCGAAAGCGGAATCGCGGACGTTGGCCAAGTGCCCGGGCGTTTCGAAAAAATCGATGAAGGCCAGCCGTTCTTGGTGGTGGTCGATTACGCGCACACGGACGATGCCTTGCGAAACCTGATCGGAATGGCGAGAGAGCTGAGTGGTTCTGGCCGGATTGTCACGCTGTTTGGAGCAGGCGGGGAACGGGATCGCACCAAGCGTCCCCTGATGGGCGAAGCGGCTGGGGCTTTGAGCGACCTTGTGGTGCTCACAAGCGATAACCCGCGCGGCGAGGACCCACTGCGAATTATTAATGATGTGGTGGTGGGATTGCAGAAAGCTAATGCGAAGTACCGAATTGAACCAGACCGGGAAAAGGCCATCACGATCGCCCTGGAAGAAGCGCAATCGGGAGACATTGTCCTACTGGCGGGCAAGGGCCATGAGACCTATCAGGTTCTGCAGGATCGGACGATTGAATTCGATGACAGGGAAAAGGCTCGCGCGATTCTGCGGCGAATTGTAGGGAGACACGATGCGGTGGACAGTCGCTCAAATCGCTGACGCACTGGGGGTAATGATTCCGGCGGGAGTCGCGGCGGACACAACCGCGACGGGAGTCTCGATCGATTCGCGGACGATCCAGCCCGGCGAACTGTTCATAGCGATACACGGTCCGCGGCATGACGGACACGAATTCATATCGAAGGCGCTCGATCGGGGCGCGCCAGCAGCGCTGGCTGACGGCGGGCGCGTGGCTGGGCTTTCGGTAGATGTTCGCCGCAAGGTTCTTGGCGTCGACGACACGCTGGCCGCTCTGCAGAAGCTGGCCTCGCGTGCGTGCGAAGTGTGGAGAAAAGGAACCGCTCACCGGCGAAGACTGATTGGAGCCGTCGCAGGTTCAGTCGGGAAGACGACGACAAAGGAAATTCTCGCGGCGCTTGTTGGCTCGCGCTATCGCGTGCTTAAGACACAAGGCAATCTGAACAACGAGTATGGACTGCCGCTGACGTTGCTGAAACTAGACGACGAATACGACGCTGCGATCGTGGAGTTGGGCATGTCGCACACGGGCGAGCTCGCGAAGCTTACCCAGATTGCCAGACCGGATGTCGGTGTGATCACGCGCGTTGCCGTGGAGCATCTGGAATTTTTCAGCTCGATTGACGAGATCGCGATGGCCGAGCGCGAGTTGATCGAAAATTTGCCGTGGCCGGACGCGGCGGCGGTACTGAATGCGGATGACGAGCGCGTGGCAAGGTTCGCGGAAGTAGCGCGAGGCCGCGTGATCCGCTTCGGGGCGAAGCCGCCGGCCGAATTTCGCGCGGAGAAAATAGAGGAGCGCGGAATCGCAGGTGCGGCATTCGACTTCGTGTCACCGGCAGGGCGCAGCCGGCTCGAGTCGCCGCTGATCGGAAAGCACAACGTAATGAATGCAGTTGCGGCCCTTGCGGCAGCGAGCGTTTGGGGGATTGGGTCAACCGAGGCGAAGGAAGTGTTTCCGGCTCTTACGCCGGCGGATAAGCGCGGCGAGGTGGTGCGTTTCGAAGAAGGATTCACGGTCATCAACGATTCTTACAACTCGAGCCCGACGGCGCTTGGCGCTTTGATCGAGTTGCTTGCTGCGACGCCGGGCTACCAGCGCCGAATTCTGGCGGCCGGCGAGATGCTTGAGCTTGGCCCGTCGTCCAGGGAGTTGCACGAAGAGTGTGGGCGGCTGGCTGCCGCACAGAAAAGCATCGACTGGATCTTCGGAGTGCAGGGACACGCGGCGGATTTTGTGAACGCGGCGGTGGCGGCAGGGCAATCAAAAGAACGCGCACATTTCTTTCAAAGTTCACAGGAGGCGGCGAGCGCAATTGAGAAATTCATGAGGCCCGGCGACCTGATGCTGCTGAAAGGCTCGCGGGGCGTAAAGATGGAAAAGGTCCTCGAAGCAATCGATGCGCTGCACCGGAGAGCGAACGCGGGCGCGCCTGTGGAAGCGCTCGGGATAGGCTCGAAGGGCCGCGGCTGAGATGCTCTACTATCTTTTCTTTTACGTCCTGAAGCCGCACTTCAGCCCGCTGAATGTTTTTCGCTACATCACGGTGCGGACCGCGGTAGCGAGCCTGACGGCGATGCTGCTCTCGCTGCTGCTGGGGCCCTGGATGATTCAACAGCTGAAGGCCATGCAGGTGAAGCAGTACATACGAGAGGAGGGGCCCAAGGCGCACCAGAAAAAGGCTGGAACTCCGACGATGGGAGGCGTGCTGATTGTAGCGTCGATCGTGATTCCGACCTTACTTTGGGCCGATCTGCGCAGCCCGTATGTGCTTTTGGCCGTTATCGCAACCTTGGCGTTCGGGACGATCGGGTTCGTGGACGATTACAACAAAGTCGTGCGGAAACACAACGAGGGCCTCACGCCCCGAAGGAAGTTTTTCTTTCAGGTGCTCACGTGTGTTTTTGTAGGCGCTGTGCTGGTGGGATTGCAAGCCAAGGGAATCTATTCCACGCAGTTGAGCGTGCCTTTTTTGAAGCGGCTGCACCCGGATTTGGTGATCGACTCGCTGCTGAATCATCGTCTTATTTGGCCGCTCGCGTATGTGCCGTTCGTTATTTTTTTGATTTTCGTCATCGCCGGGTTTTCGAATGGGGTGAACTTGACGGATGGGCTGGACGGGTTGGCAATCGGCTGCGTAGTGGTAACGGCGGCGGCGCTGACCGTGCTCACCTATCTTTCGAGCAACGCGCGCTTCGCCGAGTATCTCGAGATCCAGAGAATTCCCGATGCGGCGGAGTTGACGATTTTCTGCGGGTCGCTCGCGGGGGCCTCGCTTGGGTTTCTTTGGTACAACGCGCATCCCGCCGAAATGTTCATGGGCGATGTGGGTTCGCTCGCCCTCGGAGGCGCAATCGGGACCGTCGCGGTGATCCTGAAGCAGGAAATTCTATTGATATCGATCGGGGGAATTTTCTTGCTGGAATTACTGTCGGTGATCATTCAGGTGAGCTCGTTCAAGTTGACCGGCAAGCGGGTGTTTCGCATGTCTCCGTTGCACCATCATTTCGAGCTGATGGGCTGGAGCGAATCGAAAATTATCGTGAGGTTCTGGATTCTGGCGCTCGTGTTCGCACTGTTTTCGCTGACAACGCTGAAGCTGAGGTGAAGGCTCGTGAAACCAGGGATTGATCTCAAGGGCAAGCGCGTGCTGGTCGTGGGACTTGCGCGCACAGGAGTGGCGGTGTCGCTTTTTGCAGCGATCAGCGGCGCGATTGTCACGGCTACGGATGAAAAACCGGAAAGCGCGCTGGCGGAAACGCCGGCGAAATTGCGCACGGCCGGCGTCGCGCTTGAATTGAACGGACATATCCCGGAGACGTTCTTGCGGCAGGACCTCATCGTCGTCAGTCCCGGGGTGCCGTCAAACTCGCCGGAGCTCGAAGCGGCCCGCGCGGCCAAGATTCCGGTGTGGAGCGAAATCGAGCTTGCTTGGCGGTTGCTAAAGGGCAAGCTGATCGCGATTACGGGTTCGAACGGCAAGACGACCACGACTTCGCTCATCGGGCACATTTTCAAAACCGCGGGCGTACCGACTCTCATCGGCGGAAACATTGGAGTTCCACTCATCTCCTTGGCCGATTATTCCACCGACGCAAGCGTCACAATCGCCGAGGTCAGCAGCTTCCAGCTGGAAATGATCGTGGCGTTTCGTCCCGATATTGGTGTGCTGTTGAATCTAAGTCCCGATCATCTCGACCGGCACGCGTCTTTTGCAGCTTACGTCGCGGCGAAGATGCGGCTTTTCGAGAACCAGCGAAGCGGCGACTTGGCTGTGCTGAATGCGGATGATCCGGAAGTCTCCCGGCGAACTCCCCAGCATCAACGCGTCTTTTGGTTCAGCCGCCAGAAGCGCTTGGTGGCCGGCGCGTTTTTGCGCGATGACAAGATCGTGTTTCGCATCGACGGTTCGGAGACAGTGCTCGCGCGACGCGACGAGATCACCCTGCTGGGTGACCATAATATCGAGAATGTTCTGGCGGCGTGCGCCACAGCTTACGTGGCGGGCGTGGCTCCCGCAGCGATCGCGGCGGGCGTTCGAACGTTCACAGGAGTCGAGCATCGTCTCGAATTCGTGGCCGAAGCGGGCAGCGTGCGGTTTTATAACGACTCGAAGGCGACCAACGTCGACGCGGCGCTCAAAGCGATCGAATCCTTTTCCGAGCCGCTGATCGTGATTCTTGGTGGAACGGACAAGGGCAGTCCGTACATGCCTTTGCGAGAGCCGCTGCGGCGGCGAGCGCGGTTGGCAATTCTGATCGGCGCGGCCGCCGAAAAAATTGCGGCCGATCTCGGTGACGCTGTGCCCATGATGCGCGCAGGCACGCTCGACAACGCCGTCCAAATTGCAATCGAACGCGCGCGTCCAGGCGACACGGTTTTGCTTGCGCCCGCCTGCTCGAGCTTCGATCAATTCGAAAACTACGAGCACCGCGGCCGCGTGTTCAAGGAATTGGTGGCACAACTCGAAAATCGCGCAACCGCGCAGAATGGATAGGGAATGCCACGCAGTCTGCAGCCCGATCAAAAGCTTTTTGGAGTGACTCTGGCGCTGTGCATTGTCGGCGCTGTCATGGTCTTCAGCGCTTCGGCCGCGACGGCGCGAGACCAATACGGCAACGGATACTACTTCCTGATTCGCCAGCTGCTGTGGGTCGTGCTGGGCATCGGAGGAACGCTCTGGCTGATGAGGTTCGATTACCGCAAATTGAGGCAACCGCGAGTCATCTTCATTGGGCTCTCGGTCACGCTGCTGCTGCTGATCGCCGTGTCGCTGCTCGATCGTTCGCACGACACGCACCGGTGGATTCGTATGGGGCCGCTCAGCTTTCAGCCATCCGAATTCGCCAAATTGGTGGTGATCTGTTTCCTGGCATGGTTTCTCGAGAGCCGCTCCGAAGAGCACGGAGCAGGCGTCAACAACTTCCGCCGCACGTTACTGCCGGCATTGGGAACGGTGCTGCTGATTGTGGGCTTGGTCTACAAAGAGCCGGATATGGGCACGGCCTGCATGATCCTGTTTATTGCGGCCGTAATGCTCTTCGTCGCGGGGTTGTCGTACCGCTACATCGTAGCCGCACTGATAGCTGTCCTGCCGGTAGTCTATATCGCGATCGCGAACGTCCCATACCGGCTGATGCGTGTCGAGTCCTTCTTCTCTCCCGAATCGGATCCGGAAGGCCACGGTTTTCAGCTCTTGCAATCCCTGATCGCCGTGGGTTCCGGCGGGTTCCGCGGCGTGGGCCTGATGGAAAGCCGCCAGAAGCTGTTCTTCTTGCCCGAAGCGCACACCGACTTCATCTTCTCGGTCGTCTGCGAGGAACTTGGTTTTATCGGCGCGATCGTGCTGCTCGGCTTGTTCGCGATGTATGGCTGGCGCGGATTTGTCGCGGCCATGAAGGCGCCCGACCGGTTTGGAAGGCTGCTCGGCATCGGCATCGTGACGATGGTGGTAGGGCAGGCGCTGGTGAACCTCAGCGTCGTGCTCGGTCTGTTGCCGACGAAAGGGATTCCGCTGCCATTCGTCAGCTATGGAGGATCGAGCCTGCTCGTCGTGTTGTTGGCTACGGGAGTGCTGTTGAACATCAGCCAGCACGCGGACGAGACGTGAAGGCGGATGGAAATGTGTCGAGCGTTGCGAAGACTTTACTGATCGCGGGCGGCGGGACGGGCGGGCACGTGTTCCCGGCGCTGGCGGTCGCCCGGGAATGGCTCCGGCGCGAAAGCGGCGAAGCTGCAGAGTGCGAAGGGCAGTTTGAGAAGCAAGGTGCAGTAGAAAGGCGCGTTGTGTTTGTGGGGACTGAACGCGGGATCGAGTCGCGGCTGGTGCCGCAGGCGGGGCTGCCGCTCGAGACGATTCGCGTAGCGGGGCTGAAGGGAATCGGCGGCACGCGTTTCTGGCGCAATGCGGCTATGCTCCCCGCGGGCTTCTGGGACTCCGAAAGAATTCTGCATCGCCACAAGGTCGAGGTTGCTCTTGGCGTCGGCGGCTACGCCTCTGGTCCCGTGATGCTGTTGGCCGCAATGCACCGGATTCCCACGGTGCTCTTCGAGCCTAACGTCGAGCCGGGCTTCAGCAATCGTGTGCTCGCCCGGTTTGCAACGCGAATCGCCGTGGCAAGCCAGGAAACCGCGGACCGTTTCGGCTCGAAGGCTGTTCTCACCGGGTGTCCGATCCGAAAGGATTTCTTCGCCGCGCCGAAGCGACAGCATCGCGCGCCCTTCAACCTGCTCATTACCGGCGGCAGCCGCGGAGCGCTGCCGATCAATCGCGCAGTGGTCGACTCGCTTGACAGGCTGGCAGCGCGAAAAAATGAGCTTTTCATCGTGCATCAGACGGGCGAACGCGACTATAATGCGGTTCGAGTCGCTTATGCTCGTCGCGAATTTCGCGCGGAGGTCGTTCCCTTTATCGAGAACATGGCGGAGAGGTTTGCCCGGGCGGACCTGATCGTCTGCCGCGCGGGCGCAATCACCGTCGCGGAGGTAGCCGCTTCCGGACGTGCCGCCATCTTCATCCCCTTCGGCGCTTCAACTGACGCTCACCAGACACACAACGCCGCCGCCATGCAGGATGCGGGCGCGGCGCGACTGCTCCCGCAGGATGAACTGACACCCGAGCGGCTCACCACCGAAATCTTTTCGCTCCTCGATCAGCCGCAGAAACTCGACAAGATGGAGACGCGCGCGCGAGCCCTGGCGCGGCCGCGTGCGGTCGAAGATATCGTCGACCTGCTCGAAAATCCGCGGGCGGGCGGCGGGCGCTCAATGGCTGAACAGGCGGCCCGGCCATGAACGTCACATTCCGCAATTTCCAACGCATCCATCTCGTGGGAATCGGCGGCAGTGGAATGAGCGGGATCGCGGAGGTGCTGCTTTCGAGCGGATATGCTGTTTCAGGTTCCGATTTGAAGAGCACTCCGGTCACAGAACGGCTGCGCAAACTTGGCGCAACAGTGCACGAAGGGCATCGCGCCGAAAATGTGCAGGGGGCGCATGTGGTGGTTGTTTCCTCGGCAGTGCCGGCAGATAACGTCGAGGTTATCGAGGCACACCGGCTGAAGATTCCCGTGATTCCGAGGGCCGAGATGCTGGCCGAGTTGATGAGGTTGAAGTACGGCATCGCGGTGGCCGGCGCGCACGGCAAGACGACCACGACTTCCATGGTTGCGGCGGTGCTGGCGGCTGCAGGACTCGATCCGACCTTTGTGGTCGGCGGGCGAGTGAATCACGCCGGCTCGAACGCAGGCCTTGGGCAGGGCGACTATATCGTTGTCGAGGCGGATGAAAGCGACCGGTCGTTTTTGCTGCTTGCGCCGGTGATCGCCGTGATCACCACGATCGATCGCGAGCATCTCGACCAGTACGCATCGCTTGAAGAGATTCAAGACGCATTTCTGCAATTCGCGAATCGCGTTCCTTTCTATGGCGCCGTCGTGTTGTGTCTTGACGATCCCAATGTCGAAACGATTCTGGCGCGCGTGAAACGCCCGGTGATCAGCTACGGAACCTCGAGCCAGGCCGATCTTTTGATTTCAGATGTGAAACTCGAAGGCCTCGGAAGCCAATTTCGGCTGTCGTATCACGGCGAGGATCTCGGGTTGTTCCGCCTGCCGTCTCCACCGGGAATTCACAACGTTCGCAACGCGGCGGCAGCCGCCGCTGTCGGACTCGCGTTGAATGTTCCGGCGGATTTGATTCGGGACGGGCTCGCGAAGTTTTCAGGCGTTGGCCGGCGGTTCGAGATCAGGGGCGAATATTCTGGAATCACGCTGATCGACGACTACGGCCATCATCCGGCCGAAATTCGCGCGACGCTCGAGGCGGCGCGAGGCTGCGGCTTTAAGTGCTTGGTGGTCTTCTTTCAGCCGCACCGCTACACGCGCACGCAGCACCTCTGGAATGATTTTCTTGGCGCGTTCAATCAGGCTGATGTGCTGGTGATTACGGACATTTACGCGGCGGGCGAAGCGCCAATCGAAGGTGTAACGAGCGAGCGGCTCGCGGACGCGATCACCGCCGCGGGCCACCAGAAAGTGGTCTATTCGAGCACCATGCAGGCGGGCATGGAGTACATCCTGCGCGAGGCGAGCGCGGGCGACGCTGTTCTGACGATTGGCGCCGGGAGTATCGGGCGCGTCCTTGAACAGCTCGGCATGCTGCTCGAATCGCGGGTTTCGGCCTCGCATGCGGATTAGCGGTAAGTTGGCGACGCGGCTCAAGGAATTGGGAGTTGAACTGCGGCAGGGTGTGGCACTGGCGGAGCACACTTCGCTGGCAATCGGCGGCGCGACGGACGAATTGGTGCTCGCCCGCTACGAAACGATTTCCGAGGTGATGCGCTTGCTCGCGGATGAAAATATTCCGCACCGCTTTCTTGGTGGAGGCACGAACGTGCTGATTGCGGACGGCGAACTGCGGTGGGTAGTGCTGCACTTGCCGAAGACGCAACCGGGCATGCGCATCGAGGGAAACGCCGCATACGTGGATGCGTCGGCTGATTTGGGCGCTACGGTGACGTTTTGCGCGAAACGCGATCTGGGCGGCATGGAGGGACTGATCGGGGTACCTGGCAGCGTGGGCGGGGCGTTGCGAATGAATGCAGGCGCTTACGGCACGCAAATCGGGCCGCACGTGCGCGAAGTCGAGTTGTATCGCGCGTCGAAAGGGAAAACGGAAACGTTGCGCGGCGATGAAATTCGCTTCGACTACCGGCACACGTCCTTCGCTCCCGAGGACATCATGCTTCGAGTGAAGCTCGAACTGCCGTCGAAGCCCTATCAGGAAATTTTGGCCGGGATTCGCGTGTGCAACGAAAAGCGCCGGGCGAGCCAGCCGCTGAACCAGAAAAGCGCGGGCTGCATTTTTAAGAACCCGCCCGGCGGTTCGGCCGGACGCATGATCGACGAATTGGGACTGAAAGGGCATCGCGTGGGCGACGCCATGGTGAGCGACCGGCACGCGAATTTTTTCGTGAATGCGGGGCGGGCAAGCTGCGGCGACATGCTGAAGCTGATCGATGACGTGCGCGAGCGCGTTCACAGTAGTTATGGCGTGGAACTCGAAAATGAGGTGATCGTCTGGCGAAACTGAAGGCCATCGACGGGGAGCTCTATCCGCAGGACTTGCTACCGGAGGACGCGCCGAAGTATCTGCGGCGGCAGAAGCCGGTCGAGATCAAGCGGCGGAAGCTGGGCCTCAAGCCGTGGAATGCATATTTGCGGGCGGCGGTATGGCTCGCGGGCGCGTCAGGATGTGTCTGGGGCGGTTATGCTTTGGGCCATTTTCTGCTCACCGCGCGGCAGACCGCGCTGATTCATCCCGAGCAGGTCGAGCTGAGTGGTAATCATTATGTTTCCCGCGCGCACGTTCTCGAGATTTTTGCCGCCGACCGCGGCAAGAGTGTCTTGAGGATTCCGCTGGACGAGCGGCGCAGGCAAATCGAAGGGATTCCCTGGGTTGAGCGCGCCTCGCTGCGCCGGATCCTGCCAAATCAGATTGAAGTGGAAGTCTCCGAGCGTACGCCGATCGCATTCTTGCGCGAGGGCAGTGAGATGGACTTCGTGGACGTGCATGGAGTAATGCTCGATCGGCCGGTTGAAGGAAACTTCCATTTTCCCGTAGTAGTCGGACTAACCGAACAGATGGAGCCCGGAAACCGCGAGAAGCGCATGCAGCTCTTTGCCGGGTTTCTCCAGCAGATTGAAAGAGTTCATCCGGGAGCAAGTGAACGTGTCAGCGAAGTGGACCTGACGGACGCGCACGATGTTGCCGCGACTATGATGGGCTTGGAGAGCGCTGCGCCATTCGAGAGTTCCTCAAATGCCACCGGGCCGCCCCAGGCTGGCGGCGGCGATGCGCCGGTTCTCGTGCATTTTGGCGACGGCGATTTCGGCGCGAAGTACGAGACGCTCATCGGGAATATCGGGCAGTGGCAAGCCGCGGCAGGGCGCATTCAATCGGTCGACCTGCGTTATAGCCGCGAGGCTGTCGTCAACCCGGACAAGACGTTTGTGGCCCAGCAACGGCCCGTGAAACATGTTGTGCGGCGCGCCAGGCATCGGAATTGAGCCTTGTGTTCGACGAGCGAGACTGCTATGCAGAGAGTTCGCGGCTCGAAAGTGCGTTTTTGACGCTGGCGCAATGATCTTTGGCGCGAAATCGGCAGCAGGTAAGGGGTAGCAGATTTGACCAAGAAGGAACGGAACGTCGTGGCGCTCGACATCGGCAGCACGAAGACGTGCGCGCTGGTCGGCGAAATCGACGGTGACGGCGTGGTGAAGTTTGCCGCGCTAGGTTCGGCTGAATCGAAAGGCTGGCGCAAGGGACAGATCGTAAATCTCGATCAGGCGGTCAGCTCGATTCGACGCGCTGTCGAGGAAGCCGAGGCGATTGTCGGTGTGCCGCTCGAGTCGGCGCTGATCGGCGTGGCCGGCAGCCACGTGCGCGGCGTGAACAGCCGCGGCGCGACGACCGTGGGCGTAAGGCCTCGCGATATTCAGCGCGAGGATGTGCGCCGAGCCATCGAGGCGGCGCGCGGCATTACCTTGCCCGAGGACTCTGAGGTTTTGCACGTCCTTCCGCAGGAATTTTCGCTCGACGCGCAGCACAACATTCGCGACGCGATCGGGATGGTGGGACAGCGGCTCGAAGCGAACGTGCACATCGTGACCGCCTCGGGAACAGCCACCCAGAATATTGTTACGGCGGTGAATCGTGCGGGGGTCCGGGTCGACGACACGGTTCTTGAGCCATTTGCTTCTGCGGAGGCGTGCCTCACCCAAGACGAGCGCGAACTGGGTTCATGCCTGCTCGATATCGGCGGCGGAACCACCGAAATGATCGTTTACACCGGTGGCGTCGTGCGGCACACGGCGGCGATTCCGGTGGGCGGCGACCACTTCACGAACGATATCGCCGTGGGGCTGCGCACACCCATTCCGGATGCGGAAAATATCAAGCGGGAGCACGCCTGCGCGTTTCGCGATTTGGCGAATGGCGACGCGCCCATCGAGATCGCGAGTGTCGGTGACCGGCCGCCGCGAACGGTGTACACGCGCATGCTGTCCGATATTGTGGAGCCGCGCGCGCACGAGTTGCTCGTCCTGATCCGCGATGAATTGCGGCGCGCGGGCCTGGACCGACAAATCCCGGCCGGACTGATTCTCACGGGCGGCGGCGCGCGCCTGCGCGGATTGTTGGAAGCAGCTGAGAAACTTTTCCGCTTGCCCGTGCGTGTGGCGGTGCCACGGGGTCTCGCGGCCATGAGCGAGGATGTTTCGCGTTCGGAATATTCAACGGCGGTCGGTCTCGTTCTGTACGGCGCGCGCACGCGCCGCGCCGAGCCGGCGCGGCCGGCCGGTTGGGTGGGCAAGTTGAAGAGCATGTTCGCAGGAGTCTGATCGGGCAGTTTTCGGGAACCCGAAGTACGCAGGGCAGTCAGCAGCAAAAGTTTAGAACTGGGGGAGGAAGAATGACCGGAAGGGAATCCGCAAGGGAGTCGAGCATCCGCGTGTCGTTTGCGGAGGAATCGCAGAACGGCGCACAAATCAAAGTGATCGGCGTAGGCGGCGGAGGATCCAACGCCGTAAACCGCATGATTCGCGCCAAGGTAGAGGGCGTCGATTTCATCGCCGCCAACACTGACCTGCAGGCGCTGAAGCTTTCGCAGGCGCCGGTGAAATTGCAGCTTGGCGCAAAACTCACGAAGGGACTTGGCGCGGGCGCAAATCCTGAGGTTGGCCGCAAGGCCGCGCTCGAAGACACGGAAAAAATTCTCGAGGCGCTTGACGGCGCGGACATGGTGTTCGTCACAGCCGGACTCGGCGGCGGCACCGGCAGCGGCGCCGCGCCGGTGGTCGCAAACCTTGCGAGCGAACTCGGAGCGCTCACGGTCGCCGTCGTCACCAAGCCGTTCGCCTTCGAAGGCAAGCGCCGCATGCTGCAGGCGGAGCAGGCGCTTGGCGAGCTGATCAGCTGCGTCGACACTGTGATCGTGATTCCCAACGAGCGTCTGATGGACTGCGTCGAGCAGGGCACCAGCTTCTTCGAGGCGTTCCGCATCGCCGACGACATCCTGCGCCAGGCCGTCCAGGGCATCTCCGACATCATCACGATTCCCGGCATCATCAATCGTGATTTTGCGGACGTGCGCACGATCATGTCGGGCCAGGGCTACGCTGTCATGGGCACGGCGGTGGCTTCGGGAACGAATCGGGCGGTCGACGCCGCGAATCGCGCCATCAACAGCCCTCTGCTCGAAGACAACTGCATCAATGGCGCCCAGGGCATCCTGATCAACGTGACCGGCTCGTCGAGCCTTTCGCTGCACGAAATTCACGAGGCTTCCTCGATCATCCAGAAAGCGGCGCACGAGAACGCCAACATCATCTTCGGCGCCGTGCAGGATGACGCGATGAAGGAAGCTGTGAAAATCACGGTGATCGCGGCCGGTTTCCGCGAAGTGGCCAATAAGAAGCCGCAGTCGCGACCGTCGTACCTGCCGAAGACCTGGCGGTCGGGACGCGATGCTGAGGCCGATTCAGAAACGGCGCAGCCTGCGAATGTTGTGCCTCCACCGAATGTCGTCCAGCATGCGGCGCGGCACATTCCCGAGAATCCGCCGATTCCGGTGGACGATCTCGACGTTCCGACGTTCCTGCGGCGCCAGGTGCAAAAAGCCGGCGCGTAATTTGCAGATTGTGTCCACGCGGGGGCGCCACCAGCCGCGTCCCTGCGAAGTTGTTTCAGTTTTGACGATAGCCTCGCTTGCTCGTTTTTCTCTTTGCGCAGCGGTTGCCTGTACTTCCGCTCCCCAGTATAGACTCCTTTCGTGGCTGCCCCTCTTCAGATTCGGTGCGCGATTGCGGATGAGTTGTGCCAGCACGCGAAGAAAGAGCTTGACCGCGAGTGCTGCGGACTGCTGGCCGGGCGCGATGGAGCGATCACGCACGCGTTCGCGGCCGAGAATGTGGCGGCGGATCCGGCGAGGGGCTACGAAATCGCGCCGAAGGAACTAGTCCGGCTGATGCGGGAATTCCGCGCCAGTGGCCTTGAGTTTCTAGGCATCTACCACTCGCATCCCAAAGGCGACAACACACCCTCGCCGACCGACATTGAGCACGCCTACTATTCCGAGGAAGCCTACTTCATCGTTTCGCCGCTGGCGGGCGCGCCGCGTCCCATCCGGGCGTTTTCGATTCGCGATGGGCAGGTGATCGAGCTGGAGATTGAGGTCCTGCGGTAAGAGCACGAGAGAGATTCTTCGGTCTGCCGTCGCGTCCCTCAGAATGACGAGTCGATCGCGGACGCGTTAGTGTGCTGCAGCGAGCAGCGCTTCGGCAGCTTCGAGGCGTTGCGCGTAAAGAGGGAACTGCGCGGCAAAATCAGCTACTTCGTCACCCACGCGGTTTGCCACAGCAGCATCGTCGACGCGCGCCAGTACTTGCGCGATCCAACCCGCGATTTTTTCCATCTCCGCTTCGCGCATCCCGCGCGTGGTCACGGCTGGCGTCCCCATGCGAATGCCGCTCGCCTTCAATGGCGGCAGCGGATCGAACGGAATCGAATTCTTGTTCACGGTGATGCCTGCGCGATCGAGCGCCGGCTGCGCGACGCTGCCGGTGAGTCCGCGCGAATAGATGTCCACCAGAAATAGGTGATTGTCCGTGCCGCCGCTGACGATGCGGAAGCCGTGCCGCGCCATTGCAGCCGCCAGCGCCTTCGCGTTCGCCACCACTTGCTGCTGGTATTCGCGGAATCCCGGCTCTGCAGCTTCCTTCAGGCAAACGGCCTTCGCTGCGATGATATGCATGAGCGGCCCGCCCTGAATTCCGGGAAACGCGGCGCGATCGAGATCCTTCGCCCATTTTTCGCGGCACAGCACCAGCCCGCCGCGCGGCCCACGCAGCGTCTTGTGGGTGGTCGTCGAGACAAAATCCGCGTACGGCACAGGGCTCGGGTGCAGGCCCGTAGCGATCAGGCCCGCGATGTGCGCCATGTCGACGAACAACACGGCACCCACCGACTGCGCGATCTGCGCCAAGCGCGGAAAATCAATTGTCCGCGAGTAGGCGCTCGCGCCAGCCACGATCATTTTCGGCTTGTGCTCGCGCGCCAGCCGGTCGAGCTCGTCGTAGTCGATCGCTTCCGTTTCTTTCGAGACGCCGTAGGGCACGAACTTGTAGTTGATGCCAGAAAAATTCAGCGGATGGCCGTGCGTCAGGTGGCCGCCGTGCGCGAGATTCATCCCCAGCACGGTGTCACCGGGCTTGAGCGCGGTCATATAGACGGCGATGTTCGCTTGCGTGCCGGAATGCGGCTGGACGTTCGCGTGGTCGGCGCCGAACAGGGCCTTCGCGCGATCGATCGCGAGCTGCTCCGCAACATCCACGAATTCGCAGCCTCCGTAATAGCGCTTGCCGGGATAGCCCTCGGCGTATTTGTTCGTCAGCACCGAACCCATCGCCTCGAGCACCGCCTCGGAAACGAAATTCTCGGACGGAATCAGCTCGAGGCCTGTGGCCTGCCGGCGCACTTCGTCTGCTATGGCTTCCGCGATCTCAGGGTCGGTTTCGCGCAACGGACGGCGCATTCGACGAAGTTCAGGCGTTTCTCTCTGCATGGTTCGGTCATGTTAGCAGATGGAAGGCGAGGTGACGAGAACATCCGAGATCCAATCTGATCAGCGCGGTGAAATTGACTTCGTGCGGCCAGTCCCCTAACCTAAACCGCTAACATCAGCGCGAGTTGAAAATCCTCCCGGAAGGGAAAACGAGAGAATGGCGGACCTGAAGCTGACCACGCGCGCGGAAGACTACTCGGAATGGTACAACCAGCTCGTGGTGCGTGCGGAGCTGGCCGATTACGCGCCAGTGCGCGGCTGTATGATCGTCCGCCCGTATGGCTGGGCGCTGTGGGAAAACATCACGGCCCAGCTCGACCGGCGTTTCAAGGCCACGGGCCACGTGAACGCCGCGTTTCCGCTTCTGATCCCGCGCAGTTTTATCGAAAAAGAAGAATCGCACGTGGCCGGATTTTCGCCTGAGCTGGCAGTAGTTACGCACGGCGGCGGCGAAAAACTCGAAGAGCCGTTGGTGATTCGCCCGACGTCCGAGACCATCATCGGCCACGCCTATGCGAAATGGATTCAGTCCTACCGCGATCTGCCGGTGCTGATCAATCAGTGGAATAGCGTGGTCCGCTGGGAGCTGCGCACGCGCCTGTTCTTGCGCACACTCGAATTTTTCTGGCAGGAGGGCCACACCGCGCACGCCACAGCTGAAGAGGCCGAGGCTGAGACCCGCCAGATGGTGGACGTGTACGTGGATTTCGCGATGAACGAGGCGGCTGTCCCGGTGATCGCCGGACGCAAATCGGAGGCGGAAAAATTCGCCGGCGCACAGACCACGTACGCGCTTGAAGCGATGATGGGCGACGGAAAGGCTCTGCAATTTTGCACGTCGCACAATCTGGGCCAGAATTTCGCCAAAGCCTTCGATATTCGCTATCTGGATAGCAATGGTGTCCTGCAGCACTGCTGGACTACTTCTTGGGGGCTGTCGACGCGCGTCGTTGGGGCCATCATCATGGTCCACGGAGACGACCAAGGTTTGATTTTTCCGCCGCGCCTCGCGCCCTATCAGATCGTCATCGTGCCGATTTTCAAGTCCGACGAAGAGAAGGCGACTGTCTTCGAGGCTGCTCGCAAACTGCGCAAGGAGCTAGCCGATGCGGGCATTCGCGTGAAGATGGACGAGCGCGAAGGAATGAGCCCGGGCTTCAAATTCAATGATTGGGAGATGCGCGGCGTGCCGCTGCGCCTCGAACTCGGGCCCAAAGATGTCGCGAAAGGCTCTGTCGTGCTGGCGCGGCGCGATCGGCCGGGCAAAGAAGGAAAATCCTTTGTGCCCCAGGAGGCCATCGCGCACTCGGTCGCGAAGATGCTCGACGAGATTCAGAAATCGATTTTTGATCGCGCGCTGGCGTTTCGCAAAGCGAACACCTTTGAACCCGCCGGCTATGAGGAGTTCAAGAAAGCCGTCGAAAAAGGCTTCGCGTTCTCTTGGTGGTGCGGCAACGGCGATTGCGAAGCGAAGATCAAGGAAGAGACAAAAGCCACCATGCGTTGCATTCCGCTGGATCAGACGCTCGGCGCGGGCGGTCCGGCGACAGCCGGTTCCGGCAAATGCATCTGCTGCGGACAACTTGCCAAAGAAAAAGGCATTTTCGCGCGAGCCTACTGAGTACTAAGGCCTTCTCGCCTGCTCCGAAAAGTGCATTTACTGATCGCAAACAGCTGAGAAGTCTCGTCCTATTCACCGCCTTTTCGCCGTGCTAGCGTGAAGAGAACCTTGGTTGGCTTCATGCTCAAGACTAATTTGGCGGAGTTCTGATCATGGAAGCGAAATACGGGCGCGAACGTGGCGGCTCGAAACTAAACCTCATCATCACGATCGTAATCCTGGGGTCGATGCTGTTCACTGCAATCAAGCTGGTACCCGTATATTTCGCGAATTACCAACTGCAGGACGCCATTGAGAGCGAGTCTCGCTTCGCGCTGACCGGCTATCCGAAGAAGAGTGTCGAAGACATTCGCGACGACGTCTACAACAAGGCGCAGGACCTAGGGGTCCCAGCCACAAGGGACAACATTGCAGTCGACGTCCAAAACGGCAGCGTTTCAATCGGGATAGATTATTCGGTGCCCATCGATCTGAAGGTTTACCAGTTCACCCTGCAGTTTCACCCACACGCAGACAACCATTCGATTTAGAATTACATTTTAACCTTATAGGGCCATTCACCTTGCAGGCCGGGGTGTCGGCGACCTTCGGCCACGCGGCGCCGTCCCGGCGCGGCTCTGTCTTAGCGAAGGAATTTTCAGGGAGATCGATTGCAAATTCGAATCGCCCGAGGTTTCTGGTCATCCCGGTTCGGACTGGGGATCCTGGCAGGAGTGTTCGCGCTCCTGCTGGCCGCCACCATAGTTTTTGCGCACTTCTACTTCCAGTTTGGCCGGATGATCAATCAGCGGCTGACCGGCCAAATCTTCGAAAATAGTGCCCGCGTCTACAGCGCTCCTTGGGAAATTTCCGTCGGCGAGTCGCTGCGCGAAACCGACCTCACGGCTTATCTTCTTCACGCCGGCTATCAGGAAGCATCGGTTCCCGGCGCTCCCGGCCAATATCGGGTGGATGACTCGGCTGTAGAAATCCGCCCCTCCGCAAACTCCTACTTTCAAGGCGCGAACGCGCTTCGCATCGATTTTGCGAATGGCGAGATCGCGCACATCGCGCAGATTCCGGACGGCACCGAGCGAGACTCGGCTCAGATCGAGCCTGAGCTCATCACCAATCTTTTCGACAGCGCGCGAGAGAAAAGACGGATCGTTCGCTTCCAGGACCTCCCGCCGGTGCTCGTGCACGCAGTGCTTGCCGCGGAGGACAAGCGGTTCTTCGAGCACGGGCCGCTCGATCTGGTGCGCGTTTTCGGTGCGGCGTTCTACGACGTGCGCAGCGGCGAGAAGGCCCAGGGCGCCAGCACCATCGATATGCAGGTGGCGCGCACGTTCTTTTTCGACACCAAGCGCGTGTGGAGCCGCAAGCTCAAAGAGATTTTGATGGCGGGCGAAATCGACCAGCGCTATTCGAAGGAACAAATCTTCGAGCTCTACGCCAATGATATTTATCTTGGCAATCGAGGCAGCTTCGCCATTCGCGGCTTCGGAGAAGCCGCTGAAGCCTATTTCGGCAAAGACATTCGCGACGTAAGTCTCGGCGAGTCCGCCTTTCTGGCTGGAATCATTCGCGCGCCGAATCGGTATTCGACGGCTGAACGCCATCCGGAAAGAGCGGAAGAGGCTCGGAATCGGGTGCTGGCCGAAATGGTCGGAGACGGCTACATCACCGCCGAACAAGAGGCCGAAGCCAAGAAATCGAAGCTCAAGTTCCTCAATGGCGGCGTCACCGGCAGCGCTGCTCCGTACTTTGTCGATATGGTGAAGGACCACCTGCTCGAGAAATTTTCCGAAGCCGATCTCGAAAACCAGAGCTATCGCGTCTACACAACGCTCGATCCTGAACTTCAGCGCGCGGCCACAGAGGCAGTCGGCATCGGCATGCAGAACACCGACAAACTGCTCGCGCGGCGCTTTGCCATCTGGAAGAAACGCGGACAGGTCGTTCCGCCGGTGCAGGTGGCGCTCGTCGCAATGGACCCGCACACAGGCGAAATTCGCGCGCTTGTCGGCGGGCGCGACTATGGCGAAAGCCAGCTCAACCACGCGCTTGCGCATCGTCAGCCAGGCTCGGTCTTCAAACCGTTCGTCTATGCGGCAGCGTTCGACAATGCGGTGGAAGGAATGCAGCCAGTCGTGACGCCGGTCACCACGGTGGTGGATGAGCCGACCACCTTCGAATTCGATGGCAAGGAATATACGCCCAACAATTTCGGCGAGGAATTCTACGGCACCATTACGGTTCGCGACGCGCTCATGCGCTCGCTGAACGTTGCGACTGTGAAAGTTGCGGAGCTGATCGGCTATCAGCGCGTCGTGGACCTGGCGCGCCAAATGGGCCTTGGGTCGAACATCCAAGCCACTCCGGCGGTCGCGCTGGGAGCCTACGAAATGACGCCAATCGATGTTGCCGCTGGGTACACGGCGTTTGCGGACGGTGGAATTCGCGCGGAGCCTCTGTTTATTCGCAGCGTAATCGCAGCCGACGGCAGCGTGGAAGAATCGCAAACTCCGCAGACACGAGCCGTGCTTGATCCCCGCGTCTCGTATCTGGTCACCAGCCTGATGGAGGACGTGATCAATCACGGTACTGGCTATCCCGTGCGCGAAATGGGCTTCACAGCGCCCGCGGCAGGGAAGACTGGGACTTCGCGCGACGGCTGGTTCGCGGGTTATACATCGGGACTGCTGTGCGTGATCTGGACTGGCTTCGATGACAACCGGAATCTCGGGCTCTCCGGCAGTCAGTCAGCCGCGCCGATCTGGGGCGAATTCATGAAGCGCGCACTCACCCTGCCGGCGTATCGAAAGGCGTTGCCGTTCAATCCGCCTGCCGGAATCGTGCAGGAGCTGATTGATCCACAGAGCGGCCAACTTGCAACACCCGCTTGTCCGCAAACGGTAACGGAGTATTTCGTTGCCGGCAGCGAGCCCACGCAATACTGCACGCTTCACGGCGGCTCAATCGCGCAAACTCCGCCAGCATCCTGGCTGAGCCACCTGTTTGGCAGGAGCGACAATCCGCCACCTCCGCCGAACGGCACGCAGCCGTCGAACAACAATACACCGCCGCAGCCGAACCAAGCCGTGGGTCAGAATGCGCAGCCAGCCCAGCCTCAGGAGCCGGAACAGCCCGAGAAGAAAAAGAGCGTATTGGGCAAGATATTTGGTATCTTTGCAGGTAGTAAACAACAAACTGATAAGTCGAAACAACAGCAGTAATTTTACAACCGGATCGCCGGCACAAGGAGAAGGGCAATGAAACATTTAGCCTTCTTCGTGATGATTCCGCTCTTCGTTGTCGTGAGAGCCAGCCGCGGTCAGCAGACACCTTCCCCTTCTGCCCCTGCGACGACCAGTTCAATTCCTTCGCCTGCCAACACAGAAACTGGCAGAAAAATCACGCTGCAGACACCGCGTCAGATCGCGGAAATGCGCGCGCAGATTTCCATGGCGCGCAAGGACTACCTGCAGGCTGCCGTGCTTTACCAACAGATCCTGCAGTCTGATCCAAAGGATGCCGGAATTTTGAACCAGGTCGGTATCGCCTACCTTCAACTCGGCGATTGGGACCATGCCGAGCGCTTTTTCAAGAAGGCAATTCGCGCGAATAGCAGTTTCTACAATGCCGTAAACAATCTCGGGGCGGTTGAATACGAGAAGAAGCATTACGCAAAAGCCGTCAAGTACTACGTGCAGACGATCAAGCTTGGAAGCAATACGGCACCTGTCTACAGCAATTTGGGTTATGCCTACTGCGAAATGAAGCAGTATCCGCAGGCGATGGACGCATTCGGGAAAGCACTCGCAATCGATCCCAACATTTTTCAGACCAAGGGCAACGGAGGCGAGATCCTTCAGCAGCGAACGTCCGAAAATCCCGCTGCGCTGTACTTCACGATCGCGAAATCGTACGCCAAGGTAGGGGACGCCGAGCACACAGCGCATTTCCTGCGGCTGGCTCGCGACGACGGCTACAGGAAATTCCGTCTCGCTGAAACGGATCCCGATTTTGCGCCTGTTATAAAGGACCCGCGCGTGCAGGACGTATTTCGGTTACAGCCGGCCTACGCCACAGAGTCCGATAAGCCCATTTCGAATTAGCGCGAGGCTTCCCAGGTTCACAGGACGCAACGAATCTGTCATCATATGTATGTGCAAGGGGAATGGTCAGGTTAGGATACTGACCTGTCGAAACACGCCCGCGCGGGCGTCCGCTGGAAGCAAACAGGATTAGAGGATCAGATGGCCGTACCAGTATCACAAATGTGGACGGTGGCATCGTATGTCATCGGACAGAAGCTGAAGGGACGCAAGCAGTTCCCCATCGTCCTGATGCTTGAGCCGCTGCTGCGCTGCAATCTGGCGTGTGCCGGCTGCGGCAAAATCCAGTATCCCGCGCACGTATTGAAAAAGAATCTCACGCCAGAAGAGTGCTACCGCGCCGTCGAAGAGTGCGGCGTTCCGGTCGTCAGCATCCCCGGCGGCGAACCGCTGATGCACCCGCAAATCGCCGAAATCGTGGATGGTCTGGTCGCGCGCAAGAAATACGTTTATCTCTGCACCAACGCGCTGCTGCTCGAGGAAAAGCTGCACGAATTTACGCCCAGCAAGTATTTTTCGTTTTCCGTCCACATGGACGGCGAGCGCGAGCACCACGATTTCTCCGTTTGCCGCGAAGGCACCTACGACCAGGCCGTGCGCGGCATCCGCGCCGCTCTTGCGCGTGGCTTCCGCGTCACTACCAACACGACGCTTTTCGATGGCGCCGACTCACACAGAGTCCGCCAGTTCTTCGACGACATGATGGACCTCGGGGTCGAGGGCCTGATGCTTTCGCCCGGCTACACCTACGACAAAGCGCCCGACCAGGAACATTTCCTTAGCCGCAAGAAAACCCGCGACCTGTTTCGCCACATCCTGAGCAATCGTTCGAAAAAGTGGCGCTTCAACATGAGCCCGCTGTTCCTCGAGTTTCTGATGGGGAAGCGCAATTACCGTTGCACTCCGTGGGGCATGCCTGCTTACAACATTTTCGGTTGGCAAAAGCCCTGCTACCTGCTGCAGGACGGCTACGCCGACTCGTTCGAAGAGCTGCTCCGCGAAACGGATTGGGAGAAATACGGTACCGAAAGCGGCAATCCGAAGTGCGCGAATTGCATGGTCCACAGCGGCTATGAAGCCAGTTCGATCAACCATTCTTTTGGCTCGCTCGGCGGTTTCGCGAGCATGGTTCGCGCATATTTCAGCAAATACAACGACCCCGATTTGGACAGCGGCGCCTCCGGCCGTTCCACTCAAAGTTCAGCGCAGCTCGTTCAGATCGCGATGGCGCCCAAGAGTTAATTCTCGCCCCAATGGCAGACCCCGAAATCGCAAACACATCCGAATCCGAAGAACACCTTGGCGTGGCCCACGAAAATCTGGAGGGCTGGATTCCCGCCCTTTCCACAGAATCGGAAACGCGCGCGGCGCTCGAGAAAGCCTTTGATTATCGGGGCGATCTCACCATCACCTTGAAAAATGGCCAAAAGGTCGAAGGCTATGTTTTCGACCGCAAGACGAAAGGACCCGCGCTCTCGGACTGTTTCGTGCGCGTGATGCCCAAGGACAGTTCCGCCAAGGTTTCGATCCCGTACAGCGACATCGCCGCACTCGCGTTCACCGGACGCGATACCGCCGCCGGGAAAAGCTTTGCCGCCTGGGTCAAGAAGTACAACGAAAAAAAGGCCGCCGGCGAAAAAAACATCGGCATCACTCCCGAATCCCTAGACTGAACTCGCACCCAGCGCTCGTACCGCGCGCGTTTTCACTTCTTGGTTCCTCTTGCGCCTGCCAGCCGCCGATCTTTCGCTCTGCGGCGTTTCCCTTGCTATACTAGCGCCTCGAAGATGGCCTCCCGGTCATTGCGATTGCTCTTGGGTTTCTGCGTGCTCGCCGGGACAGCTTTAGCTCTCGCTGCGCGCGCGGCCGCACCGGCGTCTTCATCCTCGACGTCCGCTGCAGCGGCTTCGGTTTCCTCCGCAAATATCTTCCAGCTTCGCATCGATGGCGAAATCGAGCCCATACTCGCCGAATACATCGTCAACGGAATTCATCAAGCCGAGCGCGAGCACGCCAGCGCGATCCTGATCACGATGAACACGCCCGGCGGTCTGGACACGTCGATGCGCGACATCATCGAGGCCATCCTGAGCTCGCGCGTGCCCGTGATCAATTACGTCTACCCCACCGGATCGCGCGCCGCCTCCGCGGGATTTTTCATCCTGCTCTCAGCCGATGTCGCCGCGATGTCGCCCGGCACCGAAACGGGCGCCGCTTCTCCCGTGGTTGAAGTTGGCGGGCAGTCGGTAAACATCGACGAAACCATGCACAAGAAAATCATGAATGACGCGACTGCCTATTTGCGCAGCTACGTCAGCAAGCGGGGCCGCAACGTCGATCTCGCCGCTACGGCCGTTACCGACGCGAAAGCCTTCAGTGACTCTGAGGCGCTCAAAGGCAACCTCATCAATCTGGTCGCGAGTTCTCCCGCGGATTTGCTCGCCAAGCTCGATGGCCAGACGATCACCCGATTCGACGGGTCGACAGTGAAGCTTGATTTTTCGCATCCCGTAACCACGCCGCATGAGATGACCGGTCGAGAGAAGTTCCTCTCGCGGATCGTGCAACCGGACGTGTTTTTTATTTTATTGATCGTCGGCGTTCTCGGCCTCTATGCCGAGTTTACGCACCCCGGCGTTTTTGCGCCCGGCGTGCTGGGTGCCCTGGCACTGATCCTCGCGCTTTACGCGATGCATCTCTTGCCCGTGAACTTCACCGGCTTGCTGCTGATTATTGCGGCGCTGGTGTTATTCGTACTTGAGGCAAAATTTCCCACGCATGGCGTGCTGGGCTTAGGAGGCGTGATCGCTGTGATTCTTGGCGCACTGATGCTGATTCGCACGCCGCTCACCGGCATGGGCGTCAGCCTGGGTACGGCCATCGGCGTGGCGCTGCCGTTTGCGGTGATTGTCGTGATTCTGATGCGCGCGGTACTGCGCTCGCGCGGCTGGAAGCAGGCTACCGGCAAGGAAGAACTGATCGGCGAGGTAGGCGAAGTCACGGACCCCGTCGATCCAGCCAAGGAAACAGGCATGGTGCGCGTCCACGGTGAGCTCTGGCGCGCAGCCGCAAAGGGCGGAACGATTCCGAGGGGCGCGCGCGTGCGAGTGAGAAAAATCACGGGGCTGATACTCGAGGTCGAGCCGGTCAGTGCGTCTCACTCGGCAGCTTCATAAGGAAATTCAGCGGAGGCAGCGATGGATTTCATGACCATCTTGGGTGTCGCATTCGTCGTCATTTTTCTGATCTGGCTGTTCAATTCTGTGTACGTCATCAAGGAATGGGAGCGGGGCGTGGTCCTGCGGCTTGGCCGCATGTTGCCTGAGGCCAAAGGCGCGGGACTGCAGCTCGTTCTCTACCCGATCGACAAACTGACGCGAATTTCCCTGCGAGTCGAAACGCTCGACGTGCCGCCGCAGGACGTGATCACCCGCGACAACGTCTCCGTGAAGGTCAACGCGGTCTGCTATTTTCGCGTGGTCGATGCCAACCTCGCGCTTTCGCAGGTGCAGAATTACCTCTACGCTACTTCGCAGCTCGCGCAAACCAATCTCCGCAGCGTGGTCGGCCAGTTTGAGCTCGATGAGATTCTCTCCGAGCGCGAAAAGGTAAACTCGAAATTACAAGTAATCCTTGACCAGGATACCGAGCCTTGGGGTATCAAGGTAACGAAGGTTGAAGTCAAACAAGTCGACATTCCAGAGAATATGCAACGCGCCATCGCCAGGCAGGCCGAGGCGGAGCGCGAGCGCCGCGCGAAGATCATTCACGCGGACGGCGAATTCGAAGCTTCCTCAAAGCTCGCGGAGGCGGCAGGAGTCCTTGAAAAAGAGCCGGCGGCGATTCAACTGAGATACTTGCAGACGCTGGTCGAAATCGGCGTCGAGAAAAATACAACCGTGGTCTTCCCCGTGCCGATCGACATCATCGCGCAATGGGTCAGGAACTCTGGAGCGAACAAGTAGAATCGCATGGCGGGAGGTAGCAAGCGCGGGGGCGACCGAATACTAGAAAGCCGGCATCTGGTCGGACTTTTTCTCGGCGTAGTGCTGCTCTGCGGAGTTTTTTTCACCCTCGGCTATGTGATGGGCCGGAATCAGTATGAGGGCGCCGTTCACGCTGCAGAAGCCCGCGATGGCGTCGATATGCCGGTGCATCCGGCGCTGAAGGCCAAGCACAGCACCGAAAATCCGCCCGCAGCAAATCCAACGAATACCGAGTGGGACTTCTACTCAAAAAAGGACGACAACCATCTCGAGCCTGAGGCGAAGCTCACGAAACCTTCGGCCCCAGCTCCTGACGCGGACTCCGAACCCTCCACGCCGGCGACGCCGGCTCCAGCCCCAATAAGCGCAAAAGCAGCACGCCCATCAAGCAGTTTCTCTCCGCCTCGCCTGGGAAAGAATTCAATCGTGCTCCAAGTTGCTGCCACGCGCCATAAAGACGACGCCTTTGCGATGGCGGACGCGATCCAGCAGAAGCATTTCCCCTGTTTTGTCCTTGCACCCGGCGGCGACAGTTTCTATCGCGTGCAGGTTGGGCCGTATCGCGACGAAAAATCCGCCGAAGCTGCCCGCGGCGCCCTCGAACGCGCCGGTTTCAAGGCCATCATCAAGCGCTGAATGATCACCTGAATGAATTTGTCCTGGTATACCCGCGTGTTGCTGGCTCTCGCAAGCGGCGCGGCGCTCGCTCTCTCATTTCCGAATTACAATTTCAACCTGCTGGCCTGGCTTGCAATAACTCCACTCATCCTGGCGTCTTGCGGCTCCAAAGTGGCCGTCTCGCCCCTCTACGGTTTGCTCCACGGGTTTGCCTTTTATCCGATCGGTTTCCTGTGGATTGATGTCGTCATGCGCCAGTACGGCAACGTCAGTTCAATCGACTCGGCCGGCATTCTGGGACTTGTGGCCATCGCGGGCGGCATCCAGTGTTCCCTTTTTTCCCTCGGGATTGCGATTGCATCGAAAAAAAGCCCGCTGCTCGCCTGCTTGATCGCGCCACCGCTGTGGGTTGCGGTCGAATTTCTGCGCGGCAACATGGCGATTATCAGCTTTCCGTGGGATCTGGCCGGCTATGCGGCCAGCGGCAACATCGCCATGGTCCAGTTGACGACGATCACCGGAATCTGGGGTTTGAGCTTTGTTGTTTCAGGCTACAGCGCCCTGGTCGCCTGCGCGATCATTACCCGCGGACAACGCGTCTGGAAAGCCGTGATCGTCACCACGGCTGTCCTCGTTCTGATCGCTCTCGGCGGCTATCATTTCGTCCCTAGAACAGAAAAAGCGCAGTACGTTGCTCATCTCGTTCAGACGAATTTCGCGCAATCCTACGACTACCCGCCCGATTGGATGCCGACGCACACTCGCGATCTCGATCAGCTCGAACAGATCAGCGTCAACGCCGCCAAACGAGAGCCCGGACTCATCGTCTGGCCCGAAGTTCCCGCGCCTTTCACCTTTCACGATCCACTTTTTGTGGCGCGCGCCGCGCGGATTGCGCGGGACGGGGACACCAATTTCCTGGTTGGCATCGTCGACTGGAAAGTCGTCTCCGGCAAATGGATCGCGACCAACAGCGCCGTGCTCCTTGATCCCTCCGGCAAGCGCATTTTCACCTATGATAAAATCCACTTAGTTCCATTTGGTGAGTACGTTCCGCTGCGACGCTGGCTCACCTTCGCAGGCAAGCTGACCGCGGACATCGGGGATTTCACCCCTGGCGACACCTATCGAGTGGGCGAGCTTCCCGGCGGCTCCTTTGGTGCCTTCATCTGCTACGAGGGAACTTTTCCGAACCTCGTTCGTCAATTTACGAAGGAGGGCGCCGGACTGCTCATCAACATGTCGAATGACGGCTGGTTTGGCCGGTCGTCCGCAGCGGCTCAACACCTGATGAGCGAACGCGTGCGCGCCGTCGAAAACCGGCGCTGGCTGCTGCGCGACACAAACAACGGTTTCACGGTAGACGTCGATCCCTATGGCCGCATTGTCGCCGCCATGCCCACCGATATTCGTGGGCAACTCGACGCGCCGTACGCGTTTCGTAGCGATATGACGTTCTACGCGCGATATGGCGACTGGTTCGCGTGGCTTTGCGTCATCCTGAGTTTTCTAATTGTCGCGTGGGCCCTGATCCCGCGAGAGAGGCGAGCATAAGAGTCGAAGAGGGAAATTCGAATCCCGGGCGTGAATCTGCCGTCGCGGGTTGAATCAATCGGCCCAATCCGAATTTCGATTTTCGAATTTCGCTTTCATCTTTTAGAATTTGAAACATGCCCGAACACATCGAAGACCTGCAACAACGCTACGGCGAGCTCAAGAAACGCATTGAGCTTGTGCGGAGTTATCTTTGACGTTGGAACTGCACGCAGTCAGCTGACCGGCCTCGACGCAAAAATCAACGCTCAGGATTTCTGGCAAGACCAGGAAAAGGCCCAGGCCGTCATGCAAGAGCGCAAGCAGCTCGAAGACCGCCTCAACGCCGAAAAAACGCTCGAGTCCAAACTGAGCGACATTGACACGTACTTCCATCTTGCCCAGGAAGAAGCGACCGCCGATCAGCGAGAATCCGTTCTCAACGAGATTGGAAGGGAACTGGCTTCCGCCGACGCTTACGTCTCGGATCTCGAGACCAAAACTCTGCTCGCGGGCGAGAGCGACCGTCTCAACGCCATCGTAACGATCAAGCCTGGAGCGGGCGGCACTGAATCGCAGGACTGGGCCGAGATGCTCTTGCGCATGTATTTGCGTTGGGCGGAAAGCAAAGGCTTTCAGGGTACGATTCTCGATTCGTCACCCGGTGAGGAAGCCGGAATCAAGTCGGCCACGATTCAGATCGTTGGCGAAAATGCTTACGGAATGTTGCAAGGCGAAAGCGGCGTCCATCGCCTCGTGCGTATCTCGCCCTTCGACCAACAGGCCCGTCGACACACTTCATTCGCCTCGGTTTTCGTGATTCCCGAAATCGACGACCGCATCGAAATCGTCATCAAGCCTGAAGACCTGCGCATCGACACCTTCCGCGCCGGCGGCCATGGCGGGCAAAACGTCAACAAAGTCGAATCGGCTGTCCGTTTCACCCACCTCCCCACAGGCATCGTGGTCCAGTGCCAGAATGAGCGAAGCCAGCACAAAAATCGCGAGCTCGCCATGAAAGTCTTGAAATCGCAGTTGTATGAACTCGAGCTCGAGAAACGCCGTTCGGAGATGCGCAAGCTCGACGCCTCAAAGCCGGAGATTAGCTTCGGTAGCCAAATTCGCTCGTACGTTCTTCAGCCGTATCAACTCATCAAGGACCACCGCACCAAGCTTGAGCGCGGCGACGTTCAGAAGGTATTCGATGGCGACCTCGACCCCTTCATCCACGCCTACTTGCTTCACCGCCGCGAAGTCGCCGAGGAGGTGCGGAAATAACCGGGCAACCGGCGAGAGCTCTGACAACGGCCATCCGCCGTTCGCGCACTTCGGGCGTCCCTTTCCGCCGTTCAACCATCCTTTAAGGCCTTTCGCTACATAGAATTGACTGCCCTGTGTCACTATGCTACTTATCGTACTTTCACCGTTTCGCTGTTCCGCAAACTGCCCTATAATTCGCCGATTGCTCTCATTGAGCTGGAGGACACGGTTTTGGCACACGACGAGAAGTTCCTGTTTACCTCGGAATCTGTCACCGAGGGCCACCCCGATAAAATAGCCGACCAGATTTCAGACACCGTGCTCGACACGGTCATGCAGCACGATCCCATGGGCCGCGTGGCCTGCGAGACCCTGGTCACGACGGGTCTCGTGGTCATCGCTGGCGAGATCACGATTAAGAAAGAATCACGCGGCGTACTCGAATACGAGCGTATCGCCCGCGAGGTGATCAACGACATTGGTTACAACCGCGCCAAATACGGTTTCGACGGAGAAACCTGCGGCATCTTGTCCGCGGTCAAGCCCCAATCGCCCGACATCGCGATGGGCGTCGACACCGGCGGCGCCGGCGATCAGGGCCTGATGTTCGGCTACGCCGTCGATGAGACACCCGAACTGATGCCGATGCCAATCCAGATCGCGCATCAGCTCTGCCTCAAGCTTTCCGAGGTTCGCAAGCAGAACGTTCTCGATTTCCTTCGCCCGGACGGCAAGTCCCAGGTTTCCGTCGAATACGCCAACGGCCGTCCCGTGCGCGTGGACACCGTCGTCATCTCCACACAGCACAGCGACAAAGTCTCGCACGGCACCTTGCGCGAAGCGATCATCGACAAGGTCATCAAGCCTGTCGTCCCGCGCGAAATGTTTGACAAGACCACGATTCACGTGAACCCGACCGGCCGCTTCGTGACCGGCGGTCCCATGGGCGACGCAGGCCTCACAGGCCGCAAGATCATCGTCGACAGCTATGGCGGCTACGGCCGGCACGGTGGCGGCGCTTTTTCCGGAAAGGACCCTTCGAAGGTCGACCGTTCTGCCTGCTACATGGCGCGCTACATCGCCAAGAACATCGTTGCCGCCGGCCTCGCCCACAAGGTCGAGGTCCAGCTCGCTTACGCCATCGGCGTCGCGGAACCCGTTTCCGTCATGGCCGACACATTCGGCACCGGCACGATTCCGAACAACCAAATCACCGAGCTGATTCGCGGCTTCTTCAAACTGACACCCAAGGGCATTATCGAGACGCTCGACCTTCGCCGTCCGATCTATCGCCCAACTGCGGCGTACGGACATTTCGGCCGCTCCGGTCCCGGCTTTACCTGGGAACGCACCGACAAGGCCGACGCCATTCGCAAGGAAGCGGCATCGCGCGGCGCCGTTTTGGCTTCGCGCTAAGTTTCATTTCCAATCGCAAAAATCGAAAGGGAGTGCCTCGTGCCAACGACAGAAGCAAAAGTGAAAGGTGACGTGAAGGACCTTGCCCTTGCCGAGCAGGGTAAGCGCAGAATCGAATGGGCCAACCAGCACATGCCCGTGCTGCAATTGATCCGCAAGCGTTTCATCAAGGAGCAGCCGCTCAAGGGCATTCGTATGTCCGCGTGCTTGCACGTCACGAGCGAGACTGCGAATCTCGCCATCACCTTGCGCGATGGCGGCGCCGATCTCGTTCTTTGTGGCTCGAATCCGCTTTCAACCCAGGACGACGTCGCCGCTTCGCTGATTCGCGATTACAACATCCCCACGTACGCCATCAAGGGCGAGGACAACGACACCTACTACGCCCACATCCGCGCCGCCATCGATCACAAGCCGCAGATCACCATGGACGATGGCGCCGACCTGGTCACCCAGCTCCTCACGAAGCATCCCGACCTCGTAAAGAACGTCATCGGCGGCACAGAAGAGACCACCACTGGCGTCATTCGCCTTCGCGCCATGGCCAAAGACGGCACGCTGAAGTATCCCGTCATCGCCGTCAACGACGCCCTCACCAAGCATTTCTTCGACAACCGCTATGGCACCGGCCAGTCCACTCTCGACGGCGTCATTCGCGCTACAAATCTTCTCCTTGCTGGGCTAAAAGTCGTTATCGCCGGCTACGGCTGGTGCGGCCGGGGCGTGGCCATGCGCGCAAAGGGGCTCGGCGCGGATGTGCTGGTCACGGAAATCAATCCGACCAAGGCCATCGAAGCCGTCATGGACGGCTTCCGCGTGATGCCCATGAACGAGGCCGCCAGGGTCGGCGACGTCTTCATCACCGTCACCGGCAATAAGTCCGTTCTCGCTCACGAGCACTTCGAGAAAATGAAAGATGGCGCGGTGATCAGCAACTCAGGCCACTTCAACGTCGAAATCGATATTCCCGCCCTCGAGCGCCTCTCGAGCGGCCACAAGATCGCGCGCCCGTTCGTCGAGGAGTACACGCTGAAAGATGGCCGCCGCATCTACCTGCTCGGCGACGGTCGCCTGATCAACCTCGCCGCCGCCGAAGGTCACCCTGCTTCGGTAATGGACATGAGCTTCGCCAACCAGGCCCTTGCCTCCGAGTACATGGTGAAGCATTCGAAGGAGCTGAAGAATCAGGTCTACGCCGTGCCTGAGCACCTCGATCAGCAGATCGCCAAGCTCAAGCTCGAATCGCTCGGCGTCAGCATCGACAAGCTCACGCCCGAGCAGGAGCACTACCTGGCCTCCTGGGACGAAGGCACCTAGTCTCGTCGGTCGCTCTCGCGGTCAAGAATCGAAAATGAAAACGGGTGGCGCGGCTGTTGGCCGGCCACCCGTTTTTCTTTTGCCATGAACTATTCGGAGTCTACTTCTTCTTCGGCGGATATTTCTCGATCGACTTCTTCACCATATCGTCCAGCTTGCCCTGAATCTTTGAAGGGTCGCTCTTGTCCTCGTTGGCGATCGCGCGCCACACCAGCGACTTCGTCGCCGGATCGCGAAGATCGATCACCAGCGTGCCTTCCGCATACGGCACTCTCACATAGCGCGTCCCCCAGCCGTACCAGCCCGCCGGATACGCCTCCACTTGTGTCCTTCGCGCCGCTCCGAAGTGGTACACCACATTTAAGTCCGCCGGACCATCCACTCTCGTCAATCCGCGCTTCATAAGGTTATTCACGATATCGCCATCGATCTGATCCTTCACCAGCTCGCTGTTCAGCGCTGGGTTGTTGCTGTTCAGCTCGCCCTTGCGCAGCGCAAACGTCTTGTACTTGCTGAAATCCGCATTCTGATCGAACTCAACCGTTACTTTCTGCGCCCGCGCGCCCTGCGCGGCCAGCAGTCCCAACACGAACACACCCGCGATCTGCACCCGTCGCATCGAGCATCCTCCAGAATTTCGTTGTACCTGCTTTGGACCTTGGTCCTGCCCCGGTGAGTCGAGTCTACCAAGCGCTCCGCCCGTTTCATACCTGGAGTGACACTCCTTGTGTCATTCCGTTTATCCTGAGACGAAAAGCCGAAAGCATTAGATTCCCGCAGCCGCTCGTCATCCTGCTTGCCCTGAGACAAGAGTCGAAGGGAGGGGGGCGATGCGGACCGAAGCCTGCCTGCCGCAGGCAGGGATCCCTCCGGACTCTTAGTTTTTGCGGGGCTCTCTACTGCTCGTCATGCTGAAGGACGCGGAGCGGACTGAAGCATCCCTCTGTGTCGTTGCGTCTGATTACGTCCCTGCGCAATGTGCACGCCTCGTCATTCTGAAGGACGCGCGGCGGACTGAAGCATCCCTCCTGTGCTGCGGCTTTTGCGTCCATGCGAACCCAAGGAGGAATCTGCAGTTTCCGGTTCACTTCAGGCAACATGACCCCAAATCCAAATTGCAGCGCTTTTCGTCCCACGTTAGATTTTCCGCAGGCGTGCAGTGCTGTTTGGTTGGGTATGGCGACATCCAGAATTATCTTTTCATCGAATTTCGAAGGCTGCGACGAACTGCGCCGCGCCCCGACGGGCATTCTGAAGCATCCCGTGTTCGCGCTCGCCGGAATGCGTCCCGTTCTCGCGCAGCACACTCGCCACGAACACGAAACCATTCAGAAATGGGCGCACGGTCGCCGCACGTTGGTTGAAATCGGCGTCGCCGAAGGCGCCTCGGCTCTTGCCGCCCGGGAAGTGATGCATCCGAACGGTCGCCTCTTCCTCATCGATCCGTTTCATCTCGGCCGGTTCCCGCTGCTCAACACGATGAAGCGCGCGGCTCACGCCGCCGTCGCGAAATCGCGCAATGGCCGCGTCGAGTGGATTCGCAAATTCAGCTACGAGGCGCTTGAGTCCTGGTGCGAAGGCATCGATTTTCTTGTCATCGATGGTGACCACTCTGAGGAAGGCGTCGCCCGCGATTGGGAGGACTGGAGCCCGTTCGTTGTCCCCGGCGGCGTCGTCCTCTTTCACGACGCGCGCGTTTTTCCCGGCGGCTGGACCGCGCCCGATTGGGGCCCGGTGCGTCTCGTCAATCGCGTCTTCCGCGACGCGGTCTCGCCTGCCTGGCGCATCGTCGACGAAGTCCACTCCCTCGTCGTCGTCCACCGCCAGCTGTAGACCCTTACAGTGGGAATCAACGGGTAAAATCGTTCAGCAAGATTTGGCATAAGACCCGGGACGCTCCGCATACGTCTCCGATTTCTCCACATTCAGAAATTCGCAATGCACCATGCTCAATCGTTCTAGTTTCGGCTCGAACTTTCCCAAGGCCTGCCACCTGTCGGACCGCGAAAAGCCAGCGATCACCCTCATCGCCAATCCGCGCTATCTCTGGAAACCGGCTCGATAATCGCCCTAATTGTGAAAGCTGCCGACCACCTTCTTTGCAAAGCTCAATACATAGCCGGGTTGTCACTTCAGGCGCACTCCTAATCGTCCACTGATATTCCTTGGTCGTGAGATTCTCAATCCACTCGGCCCATGCTGGCACTGGCCTTTTTTCAAGGTGGTCAAATCTGCCTGCCAAAGCATGCCAATCATAGAGCTCGGGCTCCAACTCTTTGCGGCGCCATTTCTGCAACTCTTTTTGAATTGTGTCCGAGAAAATGAGACCGATTCCAACGACGATGCATGTGCTGCTTAGCAGCACATCATGAACGTAGAGGATGTGCAGATAACCGGAATGGTCATGCAGCCACTTCGCATATTTCTCCGTTGCTTGAATGCTTTCGAGCGAGTCTGGAATCCATCTGATCGCCGCCCAGGCAATCAGGAGGGCGCCGACAATTTTCTTGAGCTTTCGCATCGTCGCGATGGTAGCGCAAGGCCCCGCACGAAGTATAGAAACGCAACCGAATATGCCGCGCAGGCCGATGTAAGAGATAGTCCCTACCGCACTTGATTCAGGCGCTGACCTGGTCGAGAATTTCCAATTGCCGATGTAGCTGTTTCTAGAAAGGCGAGCCTTGACGATCGCGATTGGTTTAGTGCTGGGTAACGCAGCGATACTTTGTTCTGACTCTCAGGAAGTCGTAAGCGACTATGGGAAAACGACAACTCAAAAGATACGAACTTTACACTCTCCCGACCATTGGAGAATCGGGTTGGTTGGAGCTGGAGATGCGGCGTGTATCGATTTGTGCCAGGAAGAGCTTTGGCGCAAGCTGCCCCCTGCAAGATTCGACTACAGCGAGATGCTTCAGATAATCCGAGAAACTGTCCGCGAGGTACACGAAGAGCATGTGTGGCCTCGACAAGGCTCTGCAAATCCGCCAACATTCCAGCTACTGATAGCGTTGCAAGGGTTAAACCCGTGCTGCAGAGAAGTGTTTCACACACAGGACAGTGTCGTGCTCCCCGTCGATGGTTACAGAAGCATTGGAATCGGCCCCTACCTTTCCGATTACCTACATGAGCGTGTTTACGGACATGACCGAATACACACAACTCGAACGGAGCAAGCTGCAAGGTTAGAGGTTTTGAAACTTGACGAGGTAAAGTCCGCAATTCACGGGTGCGATGGAGAGACCCTCATAGCAATATTCAGCGGAGACGGAGGGTTTACGTACATGTTGGGGCGTGAAGTTCATGAAATCGAGTCTCGGTTCGATGAATACAGCCGAGATCAGAAGTTGCTCCTAGATCTTGTTGCATGCCCCGAGATGGACGAACAACAATTCGATCAACAGCTTCTACAACTGACCGCAAACTTAAGGCTCCTACGCGCTAGGCAAGCACGAGACGACCGGACGCAGGCTAGCCGGTTTTCTGAGTTTTTGAAGGCGCAACGCCGGGCTTCGACTTCGAACCAGCCAAGATCGCAGGAGGGCCAAAGAACTCCTGATTGATGCAAACTAGGAATGTTGATCGTGATCACGTCCGGATTTCAGAAGAAAACCGAGCAGACGCCACCCGCCGAGATCACCAGGGCAGAACAGCTGAGGAAGCTCTGGATGAAGTACCGAAACCGTTATACGGGATCGCAGAGGGAGAGAGAAGCTATCCTGCAGGAGCTGGGGTTATGAGACAAACGGCCAAACGCGATAGACACAGTGAAATCGTCGAACAACGCGCACGCAACAGCACCACCTATCGCAAGACGTTCGCGCGCACCCTGCACCAGATTGACTTGGCACTCCTGGTCCGCGAGATGCGAGAGGATGCAGGCCTGACTCAGTCCGAACTTGCGAAGAAGGTCGGCACCACACAGTCTGTGATCGCCCGTCTGGAGGATGCAGAATACAGGGGACACTCCCTCATGATGCTCGAGCGGATTGCTACCGCCTGCGGCATGGCCCTGAAGCTCCATGCTGAAAAGAAGCCAAATTTCGACCGCGAAGTATCGTTGGTATAACGCCCGGCACTGTAGCTGAGCTCCGGATAGGGCTTGGGCTTTTGCCCACCTTGGTCCTTGACACGGGCCGCGCGTTCTTTAAGATGGTTCCTATGTTTTGCGCGCGAAAATTCGGTGAGCGGCCGGTGGCCAGGAAGTGATCGGCGCCCAATTTGACTCACAGCGCCGCCTGAACGACTTTCGCCCTTCCAATTTTTTAATCGCAACTCCAGAAATTAGAATCGTACTTAAGTCTTTTAAAATCAGCAAAAGTTGCGTTTCTAATCGCAACTAAAACGGGAGTCGAGGTTTCGCCTCTTAATCCGATGATGCAGGAATGGGCCAGCTTAGCGATCGATACGGCAAAGCGCCGCGGCGCCACCTACTCGGACGCCCGCGTGATGGACGTTCGCCATCGCGACATCTCCACCAAAAATGGCGAAGTCGGGACGCTGGCCGAGTCCGAATCGCTCGGCATCGGCATTCGCGTGATCGCAAGTGGCGCCTGGGGTTTTGCCGCCACTGACCGTCTTACGCGCGAGGGCGTGGAAGCCTGCGCCGCCGAAGCCGTCGCAATCGCCAAGGCTTCCGCATTGGCCAAACACGATAACGTCGCGATGGTGCCCGAGCAAGCCTACGTCGACACTTGGCAGAATCCGTTCCTGAAAGACCCTTTCCTGATTCCCGTCGAGCGGCAGATCGACTTGCTGCTGGCAGCCGACAAAGAAATGCGGCGTGTGAAAGGAATCACCCTCGCCGAAGGATCGATATCCTTCCGCCGCATCGAGCAGGTCTTCGTCTCGAGCATTGGATCGAAAATTCACCAGATCAAGATGCAATCCGGCGCGGGCATCGTCGCCACCAGTTTCGCAGGCAGCGAAATCCAGAAGCGCTCGTACCCGAGCAGCTTTGGCGGCCAGCACATGCTGCAAGGCTACGAGTTGATCGAGACCTTCGATCTCGTCGGCAACGCGCAGCGTGTCGCGGAAGAATGCGTTGCCCTGCACTCGGCCGAGCAGTGCCCCGAAGGACAAAAAACGATCATTCTCGATAGCTCGCAGCTGGGCTTGCAGATTCACGAATCGATCGGCCATCCGATCGAACTCGATCGCGTGCTCGGCATGGAAGCAAATTTCGCCGGCATGAGCTTTCTCACCATCGACAAGCTGCGCAAATTGCAATACGGCTCGGAAATTGTCAATGTGGTCGCGGACGCCCGTCTCCAGCACGGCCCCGGCCTCGGCACCTTCGCCTACGATGACGAAGGGGTGCCTGCGCAATGCACGCCGATCATCACCAACGGCCTTTTCACCGGTTACCTGACCAATCGCGAGACGGCAGCGGCGATCGGCGAGAAACGCTCCGGCGGCACGATGCGTTGCGAGAACTGGAATCGCCTGCCCATGATTCGCATGACCAACATCAGCATCAATCCCGGCACTTGGAAGTTCGAAGACTTGATTGCCGACACGGACGACGCGATCTACATGGAAACGAACCGCTCATGGTCGATCGACGACCGCCGTTACCATTTCCAGTTTTCGACCGAAATCGGCTGGGAGATCAAGGGCGGCAAGAAAGGTCGGATGATAAAGAATCCGAGCTATAGCGGAATCACCACGGAATTCTGGAACAGCTGCGACGCTATCTGCTCGCGCGAATACTGGACTCTGTGGGGCACGCCCAATTGCGGCAAGGGCCAGCCGCAGCAGACTATGGGCACCGGTCACGGGGCATCTCCTGCGCGCTTCCGCAACGTGAAAGTCGGCGTAGCCTTCGCAAAGTGACAAATCCATGAGCCCGCGCGCCTCCAAATCACATCCGCTCAATTTCGAAGGCCTCGCCGAACGAGTTTTGAAGCTCAGCGACGCGGATGAAACCGAAGTCGATATCGACGCGACCACTGACGCGTTGACACGCTTCGCGAACAACACCATCCATCAGAACGTCGCCGAACAAGAAGCCGGAATTTCAGTTCGCGTCGTCGTTGACGGACGTACCGCCCGTTCCTCAACGAACAAGATCGATGACGAATCGCTGCGCCGCACGGTCGCTGCCGCCATCAGCCTCGCTCGCAATCAGCCTAAAAACCCTGACTTGCTACCCATGCTCCGCAAGCAGAAATATCAAAAAGTCTCGCGCTATTTTGCGGCTACCGCAAACACCACTCCCGAAGACCGCGCAAAGGCCGTCGCGAAGGTCTGCCGCATGGCGGAGAAAAGCAAGCAAACCGCGGCGGGAATTTTCGTCAGCGGCTCGGTGCAGTCTGCAATGGCGAACTCCAGGGGGCTGTTCGCGCGCTACGAGCAGACGCGCTCGGAATTTTCGGTCACGATTCTTGAAAAAGATTCATCCGGCTGGGCTAAGTCGAACTCGCCTGATGTTCGCACCATCGATCCTGAAGCGCTGGCCGAAACCGCCAGCAAGAAAGCCACCGGTTCGCGCGCGCCGCGCGAGATTCCGGCTGGCCGCTACACCACGATTCTTGAGCCTCCCGCCGTGCTCGACCTGGTCGGCTTTCTTTTTTACGATTTCGCCGGTACCGCCGTCCTCGACAAGCGCTCCTGCTTCACCGGACGCATGGGCAAGCGCCTATTCGGCGAGAATATCACGTTGTGGGACGACGCATATCATCCGCTGCAAACCGGCCTGCCGTACGACGGCGAGGGTCTGCCGAGACAAAAAGTCTTGCTCGTCGATCGCGGCGTGCCGAAAAACCTTGTGTACGCGCGCGCCACGGCAAAGAAAATGAAAGCCAAGCCGACCGGCCACGGCTTCTCACTGCCAAATGAATACGGCGAAGCTCCGATGAATCTCGTGTTCGCCGGCGGCGACAAACCCGTCGACGAGATGGTCCGCACCACGGAGAGGGGCATTCTCGTAACCCGGCTGTGGTATATCCGCGAGGTCGATCCTTACGAAAAGATCCTGACCGGCATGACGCGCGACGGCACATTCCTGATCGAAAATGGACGTGTCGTCGGCGGCCTCCGCAATTTCCGATTCAACCAAAGCATCATCGAAATGCTTGCGAACGTGTTGATGCTCGGTCCTGCAGTCCGTGCCGCAGGCGAAGAGTCCTTCGAAATGGTCGTGCCGCCGATGAAGGTGCGCGACTTCCACTTCAGCGAAGTCACCAAATTTTAATCGGCCCAGCTCGCATAAACCGGCTTTGAACCTTGACAGTCCACAAGACGCGAGCGGACACTGGCCGCTAGGTCACGAGCATTGGCGGCTCGTGACGCGAGCTCGTTTTTTTCAGGCGGGCTCGGAAAATTGTGACTGAAGGAGATTTTTTATGGCGAATCTGATGTCGCGTGACAACTTTTTTGACGATCTCTTCGATTTGCGAAGGGATTTCGACGAGATGTTCAATCGTTTTTTCACCCGTCCTGGCCTTTCGCGCCATAGCCAGGAAGGCTTATCAACGCTGGTGCCGCCAGTGAACGCTTCCATCGATAAGGACAATAAAAAGTTCGTTTGTCAGGTCGCGCTGCCCGGCATCGATCCGAAGGACGTGAACATCCAGGTTCACGGTGACACCCTCAGCGTTACGGGCGAGCGCAAGGTAACGAACGAAAGCAAGGAAGCCAACTACTATCACCGCGAAATTTCGTATGGGTCCTTCGAACGCGCGATCGCGCTACCCGAAGGAGTCGAAACCGACAAGATCAATGCGGAATACCGCAACGGCGTACTCGAGATCACTGCTCCGATTTCGGCGGCGGCTTTGCCGCGACGCATCGAAATCAAATCAGCGCAGCCGGAAAGCAAACAAGTTGCATCCGCTGGAAGGTAATCGCGCCAGATAGGGCCCGGGACCTAATTAGTCCCGGGCTTTTTTATTTTTCGCCGTGCGGTTCCGCTCGGATTTTCCGAAGGTGTTTTCAGTTCGAAGCTGTGAATTCGAAACTTGAAATCGCGCGCGCGATGACGTTCTCTTCGATCTGCACGAGATCGTTGTCGGCGCGAGTCATGCCGAAGATTGCGTACACATGCGAACCATGCGGCACGAGCACGACCATGCCGGACCAATCATGTTCGTCAACATTGCCGCGAAAATGTTCCGCGATCGCAGAGCTGCCGGAAACGGTGACGCGCTCCTCGCCGAGCGGCCGATAGTTTTCCATCACATTCTGCAGACGGCTTTCTGTCGCGTCCATCGCCCCGGCAAGAGACTTCGCGGACGGTTCCTGGCCGACCAGAAGATACGTCGTAGCATCGTCGGTGCCCATCGCGGCAACCGCACCCGGCAGAATCGATCGCGCGCCGTCAATGATCTCCCAGCTCGGCGGCTTGTACATCTGGAAGCGATAGGTCTGGTTCACGTAGAGATTGCCGGAAACTTCCTCGCGAACCGGTTCTGGGGCTCGCGCTGATTTCACTGCGGCGACGCTATCGTTTGTTGCTGTGACTGATGCAGGGCTTGCGGCCGATACGGACGAGGCGTTGGCTGCGGGCGCATTTTTTGCAGCCGCGGGGGCCGAGGCCGAGCGCGTGGGCGAGGAACTCGTTGGCGTATCGACTGTCGCCGTGGCGTGAAACGGAGCCGGAGGCGCGGAGTTTTCCACGTTGCGCGCGTTCGAGCCGGCGTGTGTCGCGGCCAGCGGCGAACCCTTGGACTTTGTCGCATCCGCTATCGATTTGCCGGCGCTGGTGGTCGCGACCGCTGCACTCGAGTTCGCTGCTATCGCCCGAGACTTTGTTTCCGGCGATTCAGGTTTTGGCGCGGCCGCAGGGTTGGCTTTCGATTCGGGTGCTGGAGTCGTCGCGGCGGGCTTGGCTTCGTGTCCTGGCGCGGCTGATTTGGCACCGTCAGCTATGGAGATGGAGACGACTTGATCGCGTTGCACTTCAGCAAAACCGTAGCTTGTTTTCACACGAAAGGATTTGGCTTCGAAGCCCACGATCGTGCCGGTGATCTTCGTTCCGTCCTTCAGCGTCAGTTCATCCGCGCTGGCAGGAAGCGCGTCGAGGAAAACTACAAATGCAGCACACGCAACGAGAATGATTGCGGCCGCGGTGAGAGGAAGGGGGCGCCTCATGCCCAGGAGTATCGCGCGAGTTTCCGGCCGCAGCAAATTTGTGAGCGGAGCGGTTGTCATACTCGCAAAAGCGATCACAGAGCGTTTGTGCGGCAGAGAAACTGACAATCAGCGGCCGAGAAATTCGCGCAGGCGGGAGTGGCCCGCGCGACTAACGGGGAGTTGCGCGCCAGTGGAAAGCACAGCCACGTAGGTGTCTTTCCCGTAAGGCTCGACTTTGGCGACGCGCTCCAGATTCACGATGTAGGAGCGATGAATCCGGAGAAAGCGCGACGGATCGAGGGACGCTTCGAGGCTTGCAAGTGTTTGCTGCTTTAAATGCGTCTTGCCTGCCGAGAAGAGCGCGACGTAATCGTCCTGTGCTTCGGCGTAATCGAGCTTCGCAATCGGAATAATGAAAACACTCGTGCCCTCGCGAACCGGGATACGATCCAGATAGCGGGAGGGAGGACGCGCGGCGGCTGCCAATTCCATGGGAGGGAGCGGCGTGGCTGGCAATTTCCCAGCGAGGCGCTCTTTGGCGCGTTCGAGGGCGGCTTCGAATCGCACCGAGCTTACGGGCTTGAGCAGGTAATCGATGGCGTGCACCTCGAAGGCGCGGATGGCGTAGCTGTCATATGCGGTGACAAAAATGACGGCGACATCCTGGCCCAAAAGCTCGACCACTTCGAAGCCATCAAGCTTCGGCATCTGGATGTCGAGGAAGATCAGGTCGGGCTTGAGCTCGGCCGCGGCTTTCACGATTTCAAAGCCATTCGCGCATTCGGTGACGATTTCGATTTCCGAATGCGCCGACAGAAACTCGCGAAGAATCTGACGCGACAAGTCTTCATCGTCCACAACGATCACGCGAATTTTCTGCCCGGCTTGGAAACTCACGACACGCGTTCCTTTCGTTCCGGCGATCGTTCGGCGGTATTTTCCACGGGCAAACTGAGCGCGACGCGGAACATGTCGTTATCGGTGGTTGCGTTGAAGCTGGCGCGATTACCGCAGCGCGCCTGCAGGCGCTGGCGAACGTTGGCAAGACCAACACCGCCGGTGCGGCGGGGCGGCGCATCCGGGTCGAAGGTGTTTTCGACGATTATCGAGAGATTGCCATCGGTGCAGTGCGCGTCGAGACGAATGCGGCCGCCTTCGACCAAATTGGCGATGCCATGCACGACGGCATTTTCGACCAGCGGTTGCAGCAGAAGCGGCGGAACCTGCGCTGCGAGCGCCTCGGGATCTATGTTTTCTTCCATCTGGATTCGCGAGCCGAAACGGATTTTTTCCACCGAAAGAAACGCGCGAATCAGCGACATTTCCTCTTCGAGCGGAATGGATGATTTCTCGCCAAGGCCGAGCGTGCGGCGCAAGAAATCGCCGAGGAGGATGCACATTTCGCGAGCCTTCGCCGGATCGGACGAGGTGAGCGCGCTGATCGAATTCAGGCTGTTGAAGAGAAAATGCGGATTCACCTGGGCTTTCAGCGCTTTCAACTCCGCTTCACGGGCCAGCATGCTGGCCTGCAGCACCCGCGCTTCCGCTTCGCGCGACGCTTCGACGGCCAAAAGAACGTAGTAGAACGCAACGGACAAGAGATATAGCAGGACGCCGGTGCCGAAGATCAAAGGCAGTTGAGGAATCAGCCGGCGGTCCAAGCCGCGAAACGATTGCGTCTCGGAAAGTTCGCTCGCGAGGATCCTGGCGACCAAGAGCCATAGCCCGCTAGCGACAAGCGCGCCGGCAAAATGAGTGCCGAGCAGTTTTGAAAAGCTCGATTCCTCGAGCGGCGTAACCCGGCACGAATACCATGCGGACAAGCAAACGAAGGCGTATACGAGACATAGCGGAACCGCCAGCGCGGCTGCGTCGCGCCAAGTGGCACCGCCGCTGGTGGCGAGAATGTAGGCGAGCAATGCGGCCAGCGGTATCCAGGCGATCAGGTACAGGGCGAGGCGGCGAAATTGGCTCAGGATCGGATGCATACGCGATCAGTTCTTCACGACAATGCCGCCGAAAACGGCCGCTCCCTCGATGATTAGGCGCTTCGAGTTCCCATCCAGGGGCCCTTGCAAGGTTTCGTTGGAGTATCCGCCGAAGACTCCGGAGCCTCGCATGGAAACATCCCAATTGCTGGGAACGAAAATCTCGCCACCTCCAAAAACCGCGTCGGCGTGGAGAAAGGCGACCGGGCCGTCTATGTCCGCTTCCCGCAAATCAATGGTGAATCCCCCGAAGACAACGGCGACTTTACCGCCGCGAAAATTCTTGGACACGATCCGCCGTTCGAAGTGATGAAAGACGGCCGTGTAGTCGATGGTCGATTCCATCGAGGGCGGAGCATCGTGCGTCCAGGAACTCGACCACGAGTTTCTGCTCGCGTCGGGTCGATTGGTCCACCATTCACTCTGACCAGGCGGGCGCGGAGCCCACGAGGGCGGTTGCCATCCTGACTGCTGCCACCTTGGCTGCGACTGCTGCGATTCCGCCGGGGACGATCCTGGAGGCGGCGTAGATGACGGAGGCGGTACCGATCCAGCGGGCGGCTGTGGCGCAGGTGGGGGCGGGGGAGCGCTTTGCCAGTTCGGCGGAGGATTCCGGCGGTAGCCCATATATCCCGACTTTCTGGCCAGCATCCAAACCCCAGCGGCAATCAGCCATAGTGGCCAGAAAAATTCATACCGGAGATGAGCGATACCGAGGTTGTTGATCATCATCATGACGCCGAGCAGGAGGACCAGGCCGCCCCAAAACATGCGCCCGCGATTCGGGGGTTGCAAAACGCACACCAGACCGAAAGCGATCAAGACAGCGGGCCAGAAGAGGCGAAAGGCGAAGTCAGCCCGCAGGATGCCAAATTGATCGAGAAGGAAAATTCCGCCAAGGGCGATCAGGAAAAACCCGACGATTGCGCCCCTGGCGGAATGGCTAATGTTCGGCACGGTTTATTCTCGCATCCATCAATCCGAAACCTTTGCGTGACCGGTTACTCTTCGAGCGAGGGCGAGGATTCCGACGCCCGCCGCAACCAAGAGCGACGGCCAGAAGCGAATCAAATCTTCCAGGCCCGGGAGATTCAAGCGCGCGGAAAGAACGGTCCACGCATTCTCCACGAGCATGTGGATGAACCACAAGTTGGTGGCGTCAAGCTGGGCGTACCGAGCGTAGCCCAGTTCCGCCAATTGGAAGACGATTCCTAGGATGATCAAAAGGCCGGCCGCAAGGTTAGCGGCTGCCTGGGAATTGGCTCCTGCCGGGAACTGGCGTCTTGCATCGGTCATCATCATCACGCTCACCCTCCTGAATCAACTCCGCTGACGGGGTGCAGATTACGGTAGGTGCTGTAGGCCGTCGTGGGGTTTTCGGCGAATGGCGGGAGGCTACCGGCGAATAGCGGCGGGAGGGGAGGAGCATCCGAGACTGGGGCGCCAAACCGGCGACTTGCGCTGAATTTCAGGGGATGGACGATTGGGGCCTAAACAGCGGGTTCAGAGAGGCGGGTCTCTGGGGCGGCTTGGCGCATCCCGGCAATGGCGCGAAGGCGAATCCGGTGGGCGTAGCGGAATGTCCAGATGAGGGTGGCTATCGTGAGGGTGCCGAGCACGATAGGCGAGGCTACAAGGACACTCGCCGAGGATGTCCTGTAAATCAGAATGATTCGGAGGAGCAATTCGGTGATGAAGACGAAGCCCCAGACGATAGTGATCAGCCGATGGCCAGAGCGCACTCCCGGAATCTGCCAGGAGGATTCAAATCGCTCGAGCACTTGCGGTTCGCCTTTTGCAATGAAATAGCGCCCGAAATAAAACATCATCGGGCGTGGCAGCAGCAGCGAAGCAAAGCAGGCAAGGCCAAGAACGCCCGTAAACAACGATTCGCGGACGAGCAGGAGTTTCGGGCTGCCGCCGAGAAGCATCGCAACTCCGCCCGTAGCAATGCCCAGCAGGACAATAATCGCGATCGGATCCAGTCGCGCTTGGCGGATCAAACCGTAAATGCTTTTGCCGACCGGGAAGGTTGTTGCCAGGATCAAAGCCGTAAGCTCGGACTGGGAGATGTAGTGTTTTGAAAACTTGTACAGAAGCAATGGAATGGTTGCGTTCAGGACGATATCCCAGACGATTCCGGATATCGGCGGCCTTGGTGCCTGCGGCTCGGATGGCTGCACGGTTCGATTCCTTGCACATTATTACGCCAGAGAACGGCGCAGAATTACGACCGGCACGATTAATGCCCGCAACGTTCTGGGAATCAGGGGGTGAGGGTGGTGCCGAGCCAGACGGAGGCGATGACGACGAGCGTAGCAACGAGAATCATGAGGCGAAGGCGCTTCTTGCGCGCGGCGAAGATCACCACGCCCATCATGCAGAGCAGGAAACCCAACTCCAAGCAGAAGACCTGAGAGCCGAAGCCGCTGCTGGCCTGTCCGGCCTGATCCTGAAGCCAGACCGAAGCAAAGGATGTTGCGGCGGCGAGCGAAACCGCGACTACGCCAGCCAGGGCCATCCCCTTGGCCCACTCCGGAATAACCCAGTCCATGTTGGCGTCGCGCCAGTCGAGCCAGGTCTGCGCCACGACCAGCCCAACGATGATCAGCACAAACAGCGCCACGCCGCCTCCCAAGTTGCGCCGCCGCAGGGCGAGCGAACGCCCTGCTAGAACTTGTGCTGGCGCGCCCTTGACGACTCGGGTGCCGCTGTGACCCCGCCAGGTCAGTTAGCGCTCGGAGAAGAGGATCAGCCGGGCCAGACGCGATTGAACTGGCAATCGAGCAGCCAAAGAAAGCCGCGTTGTACTTCACGCGGATCGGAGCATGTATCGGCAGCGTAAGGGGATAGGAGCAGCCGACAGAGAACGGAATCGATACAAGAAGCCATTGCCGTGAATCACGGGCCGGCGCGGACAGCGGATTGTCACTGGAGAGAAACTTTTTGCACGAGCGGGATGGTTTTATAGGTTCTAGTACCTATCGGTCACGTTGTCGCCTGCACAACGTAAGCGGACGAGCCAGCAAAGGCATAAAACGATCTCTGCTAGCATGACGAAAAGATGCGCGATCCGTGGATCATTGCTCATCGAGGCGCTTCGGGGCACGCCCCTGAGAATACGATTGCGGCGTTCGAGCGAGCCGTCCAGTTGGGAGCGGGATTCATTGAGACAGATATACAGTTGACCCGCGACGGCCGGTTTGTAGCGATCCACGACGATACGCTGGAGCGCACGACCAACGGGCACGGGGCTGTGCATGATTACACGCTCGCAGAGCTTCGGAAACTGGATGCGGGACGCTGGTTTGATCGACCATTCGATGGGCTGCGGATTCCGACACTCGAAGAAGTACTCGAGTTTGCGCAGAAACATGACGTCGTCTTTTATCTCGAGATCAAGTACAAGCCGGCATGGGGAATGCACGAGGCATTGGCGGCGGCACTTCGCCCTCCTGAATTCGCGGCCCGGAGCATCGTCATTTCCTTTCAAATAGAGACTCTGCGGAGGATGCGCCAGACCGATCCGTCGCTGGCAATTGGGGTTCTGGTCGACCGAAGGCGCGCGGGAATCGTTGAAGAGGCTGTGGGCGTGGGAGCGCGGCAGTTGTGCTTGCACGCGGACCTGGTGACGCCGGAACTGGTCGAAAAAGCACATCGAGCTGGGCTGCATGTGGCAGCGTGGACGCTGAATGACTTGGCGGCGATGCGGGTGGCTGTCGGGTGCGGCGTGGACGGCGTCATGACGGATTTGCCTGACCGGCTGCGCGCGTTGATCGAAGATCAAATTGCTCAGGATTTCTAGGCTTATTTCTCCGCATCGTGCTTGGCGGCGATGGCGGTCAAAAGCGCGGCAAACTGGCTCAGCGAGAGTTGCTCGGCCCGCGCGCTCGAACTCAAAGTGGTGGTCGCGAGCGCATCTTGAATTTCGGCGTCGCTCGCAGTCGCGAGCAGATTATTGCGAAGTGTTTTACGTTTGTGGCTGAAACAGAGCTGCACGAATCGCAGAAATCGGTCGTCATCGCGAATTCCGAATTGCCGGACGATCTGCGCGCGCTCGCCGGGAGGATCCATGCGTAGCAGCGCGGATGTGACCTTCGGGGGTGGACGAAACGCGCCTGGGGGAATGCGGAAGACAATCTCAGGCCTCGTGTAGAACTGGCAGGCGGTGGAAAGATAGCCGTAATCGCGACGGCCGGGGCGCGCGGCGATGCGCGCGGCGACTTCAAGTTGAATGACGACATGGATCGACGCGATCTGATCGATGTGGCGGAAGAGGTGATGCAGGATCGGCGAGGTGATGTAGTAAGGGAGATTGCCATACACGCGAAATTTTTGGCCGCCGATTTTGGCAAGATCCAGATCCAGGACGCTGCCGGCAACGATTTCGACTCCAGGCCAGGAAGTAGGGGAAGCTTCGATGGAGGCTTGCAGGTTTGCCGCGAGCGTGGCATCGGCTTCTATGGCGACGACGCTCTGACCGCGTGCCGCGAGCAGGCGCGTCATTTCGCCGTGGCCGGCGCCGATTTCGAGCCAACGTTCGTTCGGCGCGAGTGGAAGCGTTTCGAGAATGCGGTTTTGCCAGCCCGGGCTGCTGAGAAAGTGCTGGCCCATTCGTTGACGCATGGAGATGGGAGTTTAGCAATGGCGAGCAGAGTGAACCAAGCTCGTTGGCTGCGAGCGCGTTCGCCGGCGTCTAGAGCGCGTTGCCTTGACGAACGCACGAGGCTCCGTTACCGTTTTTATCTCGGCTAAGGGCCATGAAAATCCTCTTCGTAGCTTCCGAAGGACTGCCCTACTCAAAAACTGGCGGGCTGGCGGATGTGGTCGAAGCGTTGCCCAGGGCCCTGCGATCAATGGGGCATGAAGTTGCGGTGCTGCTGCCGCGATACCACGGCAACAAGATCACCGCGACCGTGCTGTCGAGTGTAACGGTCGCGATGGGCGACCTGCTGCGGTTCCCCTCGATCTGCGAGGCAAAGGCGGTCGACGGGATCCGGTATTGCTGCGTGGACGATCCGGAATATTTCGATCGCGCACAGCTCTATGGCGAAGACGGCCACGATTACCCGGACAATGCGCAGCGGTTCACGGAATTTTCCCGCGTCGCGATCGAGTTTGCAAAACGCGTGTGGCTGCCGGACGTGATTCACTGTCATGACTGGCAGACGGCGCTTGTGCCCGTGTTGCTGCGGACGCAGTACGCGGCCGATCCGGTGGTGCGATCGCTTCCGGTGGTTTTCACGATTCACAATCTGGCGTATCAGGGACTGTTTCCGCGCTCGGTGCTGCGTACGACGGGACTGCCGGATAGCCTGTTTACGATGGATGCGCTCGAGTTTTACGGCAAAGTAAATTTCCTGAAGGGCGGGCTGATCCATTCCAATTACCTGACGACCGTCAGCAAGCGGTATGCGAAAGAGATTCAAACGCCCGAATACGGCAATGGGCTCGAAGGCGTGATTCGGACGAGAGGCGATCGCCTGGTCGGCATCTTGAACGGGGCGGATTATGACGCCTGGGATCCGGAGTCCGATCCGTTCATCGCGCAACACTATTCGGCGAAAAATCTGGAGGGGAAGCGGGAGTGCAAGAGGGACCTGCTTTCATCATTCGGACTACCGATAGATAACTTACAGCGGCCGGTACTCGGAATCGTTTCCAGATTTGCAGATCAGAAAGGCTTCGACCTAATCGCGGAGATATCCGGCGACCTGATGGAGGAAGATCTCGCCATAGTGGCTCTCGGAGAGGGCAGCAGGGAGCACGAGAAGCTCTTCGCGAGCCTGGCCAAGAAATATCCAGAGCGCATCGGCGTCAAAATCGGGTACGATAACAAGCTCGCGCACAAGATTGAAGCCGGGGCGGACATGTTCCTTATGCCGTCGCGTTACGAACCGTGCGGGCTGAACCAGATGTATAGCCTGCGCTACGGGACGGTGCCCGTTGTGCGGGCCACGGGCGGGCTCGACGACACGATTCAGAACTTCGATCCCGAAACGGGACAGGGCACGGGGTTCAAATTCGAGCACTACGACAGTGGGGCGTTGCTGAGGTGCGTTCGTAAGGCCCTGAAGATGTATAGCGATGCGGACGTCTGGCAGGTCCTGCAGCGGAATGGGATGGCCAAGGACTTCTCCTGGCAGGCGTCGGCAGCAGGGTATGTATCTGTGTACGAGGCGGCCAAGAGGTCTCGAATCCCAAAGGCAGCCGTATCATCTAAATAGACGGTGCTGAGTAACGGCGAAAAGGGCCGACCCAGCCCTTACAAGAGGAGACAATGTCAGACAACATTCCATCAGTCAGCGATGCGAGCTTTCAGGCGGATGTAATCGAAGCCAGTAAGACGCAGCCAGTTATGGTCGATTTCTGGGCCGACTGGTGCCGACCCTGCAAAATGCTGACGCCGACGGTCGAAGAGATCGCTCGGGAACACGCGGGGAAAATCAAGGTCGTCAAGCTCAACATAGACGACAACATGGGAGTGCCCGGAAAGTTCAATATTCGCGGAATCCCCACCCTGCTGGTGTTTAAGGGCGGGCAAGTAGCCGACCAGATTGTCGGCGCGGTGCCGAAAGAGCAGATCGTCAAGGTCATCGAGCGGCATCTCGCGTAGTAGAAACGGCTTTGGGGTGTAAGGCCTCGCCGCCGAGGGAACCGAGGTAAAGAGAGGCGCCCAGGTGTTCACCGGTAACCGAACCGTGGTTGCTGGGACGAAGCCCAAGCAGAAAATCTGCGAGGGTTGCGGGCGCCCATTTTCATGTTCGGCAGGAAGTTGCTGGTGCGAGGGCATCGAATTGAGCAGCGATGTCCTCAGCAGATTGAGAACGCGGTTTTCGGATTGCTTGTGCCGCAACTGCCTTTTGGCCGAGGCTCAAGCCGCAGGTCCCGCCGCACGGTAGACGCTATTCCCGCAGGACTCCCAATGGCGAAAAGATCCAAGCCTAAGATGAATCGGCAAGTGCAGCGGTGCCGGTGGGCGCAGAGCCCTCTGATGATCGAATACCACGACAAGGAATGGGGCGTTCCCTTGCACGACGATCGTAGGCTATTTGAGATGCTGATTCTCGAGGGCGCTCAGGCGGGCTTGAGCTGGGAAACAATACTCAACAAGCGCGCGAATTATCGCCGAGGGTTCGATGATTTCGATCCGGCGAAAATTGCACGGTACGACAGTCGAAAAACTCGGGAACTGATGGGCAATTCTGGAATCGTGCGAAACCGGCTGAAGATCGAAGCAACCGTCACGAATGCGCAGGCTTTCTTAGCCGTGAAGCAGCAACACGGCAGCTTCGATCGCTACATATGGCAGCTTGCCGCCGGCGTCGAATCGAAAAAAAAGGCTGCGCGCCGCAACCGGCGTCCTCCCGCGACCACGCCTGCGTCCGATGCGATCAGTCGACGCCTGAAGAAAGACGGTTTTCGTTTCGTTGGCTCGACGATTTGCTACGCGTTCATGCAGGCGGTCGGAATCGTGAACGACCATTCAGCCGATTGTTTTCGCCGCCGTGAGATCGAAGCCGCAGCTGCAAAGCGCACCGAAAAGTGAAGGCCGTCTAAATCTAGCTTGAATTAGCGGAAAACGCTGCCCGCGTTGCCTATTGACATTCCGCTTCCTAGCGGTGATCCTACTTGACTTTATTCTGCGCGGGATTTTGTCCCGCAATCGTGGCGAAAAACAGGAGAGCGTGTGAAAGTCCGTGTCTGCTTTCATGACAAGTGCTTCGACGGGGCTTCGTCCGCCGCGATTTTCTCGCGTTTTTACAAGGAACGGATCAACCCGGACGCCCAATTTTTCTACACGGGAATGACGCACAAGGCTTCGCAGCCCTTTGAGGATGGGATTTTTGACGGCGATGAAAACGCGATCGTCGATTTCAAGTATTCAAGCTCGCCGCAGCTCACCTGGTGGTTCGATCATCACCAAAGCGCGTTCCTGAAGCCGGAAGACGCCGAGCATTTTCGTCAGGATCATTCGGGTAAAAAGTTCTACGATCCTTCGTACAAATCCTGCACCAAGTTTCTCGCTACCATCGCCAGTCAAAAGTTTGGATTTGACGCGAAGCCGCTTGCGGAACTGATCAAATGGGGCGACATCATCGACGGCGCGCAATTCGAATCGCCGGAAGCGGCCGTCGCTCTTGCGGAACCGGCGATGCAGCTCGCGCTGGTGATCGAGGCGGCGCCGGAACCGAATCTGGTCCCGCTGTTGATTCCAGACTTGGCTCGGCTTTCGCTCGCCCAGATTATCGAATTGCCGCTCATAAAAAAGCATCTCGGTCCGCTGCTCGAGCGGCACAGGCGATCGGTGGACATTCTGCGCGAGCGCGCTGACTCGCGGAACGGCGTGATTTATTTCGACGTAAGCGACCTGGATCTCGAAGGCTACAACAAATTCATTCCGTATTACCTGTATCCGGACGCGCTCTACTCGGTGGGCGTGAGCGCATCTCCCGCGCGCGCGAAAATATCGGTGGGAACCAATCCTTGGAAGGAAATCCCGCCCGACGTGAATCTCGCTTCGCTTTGCGAAAAATACGGCGGCGGGGGACACGCGCGCGTCGCGGCAATCTCACTTGGGCCGGGCGATCTGGTGAAGGCCCGCCACGTCGCGAAAGAAATCGCAGCGATTCTGCGGCAGCGCACATGAATCTCGTCGTGTTTTTCAGCCGCGCGACTGAATATTTTTCCTCGTGTTAGAATGAAACTCAACTGGGCCGCTAGCTCAATCGGTAGAGCAGCTGACTCTTAATCAGCGGGTTGTAGGTTCGAGTCCTACGCGGCTCACCACTTCTTCTGACGCAGAGGGGGACCAGAAGCACAGAGTCTCTTCGTGAACGACGCCTTGAAATATCTCATCGCCCGGGAAGATCACCTAAAATACCTCAGGTCGTAGGTATTTTTCGACTCGCAGTTAGATTTGATGTCCTATTTCGATAGCTCGTAGTTGTTTTTCGACGTTCTTCTTGCTATAGTTTTTCGACATGACATCTACAAAATTGCCCATTTTCGACAGCCGATAGGTCTTCTTCGATGAGGATTGAAAATACGAGGGCTGGCAGCTTTCAGGGTGAACCTCTGCCCAGGCAAACTCGGTTGGTCGGCCTAGCAGCCCTGGTCAATGCGCTAAAAGTTCCCGCACCCGTCCGCACACTCGCTTGCGTTTCGGACAGTCATATCAGTGGGAGTGCCCGCACGGAGGGCCCATGGCGTATCTATGACAAGAGATACTGGCCGGGCGATACGTTTGGTGATCATCTCGACTTCGGTTTCCGAAACGAGAATCTCGACCTTCTAGTCCTTAAACGCGTTTTTCAAACCATCAACCCGAAGGTTCTAGAGGAGTTCGTCAAAGCGACCCCGACAGGCATATCGGCGCGGCGAGCCTGGTATCTGTTCGAGCGAGTGACCGGGCACACCTTGGACATTCCGGACGATCCAGGCGTGCCGGCCATCGACCTTCTGGATTCCCATGCTTACTTTACCGGTAAGCCGCGTCTCTCCCGCCGCCACCGCGTGCGCGACAACCTCCTGGGAAACGGTGCCTATAGCCCCATCATACGACGCACTGAGAAGCTTGAACATTTCATGAAAACCGGTCTGGCTGAGAAGGCGGCTGAAACCCTAGGGCGGACGGGACGTCACGTCGTGACACGCGCGGCGAGTTTCTTGCTGCTAGCCGACAGCCGCGCGAGTTTCGAAATTGAGGGCGAGCGACCACCCCGCAGCCGTCTGGAGCGTTGGGGCAAGGCTGTGGTCCAAGCGGGAAAAAACAAACTAACTCTCGACGAGCTCATCCGCCTGCAGGATGTTCTCATCGAGGATCGCCGGTTTGTGCACGTCGGGTTACGCCCCGACGGGGTGTTCCTTGGCGAGCGTGACCATAATCAGGATCCGCTGCCCGAGTTCATCGGAGCACGCCCGGAGGACCTGCCGGATCTGATGGCAGGAATGCTGGACGCCAACGACCGCATGGCTGCGGACGGTATTGATCCGGTCTTGGAAGCGGCCGCAACCGCCTTCGGCTTTGTCTACATCCATCCTTTCCAGGACGGCAACGGACGGTTACACCGATGCCTCGTTCATCACGTTCTCGCCGAGCGGAATTTCACACCGCCAGGATTCATCTTCCCGGTCTCCTCGGTCATGTACGACCGCATCGGTGAATATCGCCAGACGCTACAGGGACATTCGCGTCCTCTGATGGACTTCATCGAGTGGCGCCCTACGCCCGAGCAGAATGTTGAGGTTCTCAACGATACCGCCGATTTGTATCGATATTTCGACGTTACCCTGGCGACGGAATTTCTCTACTCTTGCGTCGAACGCACCGTCGAATACGATCTGCCGCGCGAAATTGACTATCTGAGACGGCACGACCAAGCGCTGCGACGCATCATGAACATCGTCGAGATGCCCGATCGTCTGGCGGAAAACCTCTTGACTTTCATCCGGCAGAACAAGGGTGCGCTGCCCAAGCGACGACGCACCGGTGAGTTCAAGCAACTCACCGACGACGAAGTTGCGAAGCTCGAAGCCGTCGTCAATGATGCTTTCGAAGGATTTGGACAAGCCGAAGCAGACAAAAGTCACGAGACAACCGCGGCGGAAAGCCCTCGTGAACTCGAATTTCCCGAACCGAACGAGCATTGGATTTTTGATCGCGAAGTTGTCGCTTTTTGGGGTCAGGACGAAGACAAGCGCGTCCGCTGCGAAATCAGCCGCGAAGCGCTCGATGATCACTTCGGTGGCGACGGCAAGGACAAGCTACAAGTCTTCCGAGCCAACAGAAAAACGATTGAGGGCTACGCACGCCAGAAATATCTCGGAGGGCGGACCGAACTGGACGGATCGGTTCTGATCCGCACGCTCGACCTTCTTCGTTAATTAGTTCCAGGGCGACGCCGTCCCTTTGGGTTAAGTCTGCTCCGATCCGCAGTAGACCCTTCGATCGCATCGTCAATGGTGGGCCCGTTCATATGGAAGATTTCGCGCAAATGTTTGGCCTGTTTCCCGAGGACAAATACGGCCCGCAGCTACGCGAATATCGCCGCCGTGCTCTGGGCGGAAAGCGGCGAAGAGGCCGTTTGGGAGTTCGTCCGCAGGCTCGTCTTCTCTGTCCTAATCGGCAATGCAGACATGCATCTCAAGAACTGGTCGCTCCTCTATCTCGACAAGCG
>Ga0187783_10000085_pt1 | contig 71627 bp, 63 predicted proteins | sample 1015_SJ02_MP02_2_FD_132471 | JGI IMG/M metagenome (GOLD analysis project Ga0187783, IMG submission 132471) | Tropical peat soil microbial communities from peatlands in Department of Meta, Colombia - 1015_SJ02_MP02_20_MG | ecosystem: Environmental > Terrestrial > Soil > Wetlands > Peat | place... | reverse complement strand
TCATGAGACGCCGAGGCAGGGGCGCTGCGTAACCCCGAACCGCTCCGCGCCCCGCCTCGGCTTGCGATTCGCCGTGGGGCCAGGACACTGTCTGTCAGGTTAAGTTTTAGCTAACACAAATGAAGTGCCCGATCTGAACGCCTACCGCTTCGTGGGCGATGATCGTCTCCGTCTTGTTGGCATCGCGGTCATGCGTCAGCCAATTGACGAGCTGCCACGTGCGATCGGCAGTCGTCTTCAGGTACTGACGGAGCGTTTTGTTCGGCTCGGCGGGACAGAAATGGTTCATCAAAACCTCGTTCCAGCCCGGCACGTCCGCATCCTTGGGAAACTCTCCGCCAGTAGATAGTTCGATCCGGCGCCGCACGGCGCCGATCAGCGTTATCAAGCACTCGCGTAGCCGCATGGCGGCCGATTGGAACTCCTCTGCCTCGATCGCTTCGACGATCAGATCGGCGACTTCGTTGCGCCGGCGATATACCTCCTCGAACGGGTCGGGCTCACGGTCGCGCTCGCGCTCCTGACGGGCCTGAAGCCTGTGCATCAGCCCAATGTGGAAGGACAGCGTGTAGTCCAGGCTCGGAAATTGGGTTTGCGGATATAGGTTCGTCAAGTTCGTCAGCACCCACCACCGCTGCTTATCGGTGTGAACATCCCAGGCGTCGTAGCGTTCGCCGGTGACGTACTCAGTCTTGATGCGCGCTCGACGTATTGAACTGTCTCGTCGCCGCGGCATTGCCCGTTCACGTAGTCGGCGATTTCCGCTTCGTCATGGGGATCGTGACCAAGCGTGTAACGCCCGAGCACGTTGGGAGAGAGTGGCTGGTCAGGCGGGGATGTGTGCTCACCGTCCGGCGCTGTCTTCTCGTCATCTATCATCATACACCGCAGGTCCTGTGGCGGTCAGGCGCCCACCAAGATCGTGAAAACTACTGCCAGCGTTCCAGAGATGCCACCGAAGCAAGTTCAGTTTTCAGCCTCCTTGCGATCGCAAAGAGAGCGGTTCTGTTGGCAATGGCCTTGAAAATCAACAATCCATCCCATAACCCCCGATTTTTTCTATTTCGCTCCAAAGCCTTCAAGACATCCAATTCCCCTACTCCCACTCAATCGTCGCGGGGGGCTTGCTCGTGACATCATAAACGACGCGGTTGATGCCCTTCACTTCATTGACGATGCGCGTCGCGGTGCGGCCAAGAAACGTCATATCGAAGGGGAAAAAATCCGCCGTCATGCCGTCCGATGAGGTGACGGCGCGCAGCGCACAGACATAGTCATACGTCCGGCCATCGCCCATGACGCCGACGGTTCGCACCGGCAGTAGCACGGCAAAGGCCTGCCAAATCTCATCATAAAGATCCGCCTTGCGGATCTCCTCAAGGTAGATGGCATCGGCTTGGCGCAATATGTGGAGTTTTTCTTGCGTCACCCCGCCGGGGCAGCGAATGGCGAGCCCCGGGCCCGGGAAGGGGTGGCGATCGACAAAAGTTTTCGGCAAACCGAGCTCACGGCCGAGCGCTCGCACCTCGTCTTTAAAAAGCTCGCGCAGGGGCTCGACGAGCCGCATGTTCATGCGTTCCGGCAAGCCGCCGACATTGTGATGCGATTTGATGGTGGCGGAGGGCCCGCCGCTGAAAGAGACGCTCTCGATCACATCGGGGTAAAGCGTGCCCTGCCCCAAAAATTCGGGGGCGCCGCGCCCGTCCCGCGCGATTTTTTCGGCTTCGCGCTCAAACGTTTCGACAAATAACCGGCCGATAATCTTGCGCTTGTCTTCCGGTTCCTCGATGCCCGCGAGCGCCTGCCAGAATCGTTCTTGGGCTTCCACATGAATGAGCGGAATGTTGTAGTGGCCACGAAAAAGGCGCACCACTTCCTCCGCCTCGCCGAGCCGCAACAAACCATGATCGACGAAAACGCAGGTGAGACGATCGCCGACCGCCTCGTGGATCAACAGCGCGGCGACCGCCGAGTCGACGCCGCCGGAAAGACCGCACAGCACGCGGCCATCACCGACCTGAGTTTTAATCGCGGCCACCGCCTCAGTGCGGAAGGCGCGCATCGTCCAGTCTGATTTAAGACCAGCGATTTCATGAAGAAAATTAGCAATCAGCCGGCCGCCATCTGGCGTATGCGCGACTTCGAGATGGAATTGTACGCCGTAAAGGCGGCGCGCCTCGTCGGCGATCGCCGCCATCGGCGCATTTTGCGAAGCCGCGATGCGCGTGAAACCGGGCGGCAGTTCGATCACCGCATCGCCATGGCTCATCCACACGGGCCATGAGCCGTCCTTCGCCCAAACGCCGCGAAACAGTGCGCTGTCTTTTAAGACCTCGACCTCGGCGCGGCCGAACTCACGTTTGTGGCCCGCCGCGACTTTGCCGCCGAGCCGAGCCGCCATGATCTGCTGGCCGTAGCAGATGCCAAGCACAGGAAGTCCTGAGGCAAAGATTTCATCTGGCGCGGGCGGCGCATCTTGATCGAGCACCGAGGCGGGACCCCCCGAAAGGATCACCGCCTTGGGCGCCAGCTCTCTGAGAGAAGCGGCAGCTCGCGCGGCCGGTGCAATCTCGCAATAGACTCCTGCTTCACGCACGCGCCGGGCGATCAGCTGCGTCACCTGCGAGCCAAAATCGACGATGAGCACTTTTTCGTGGCGCCGAACGATGCCGGCGTGAAGCGGATCCTCCGCCATGGATGAAACCTGCCAGTCTTAAAATGGTTCGCTTAAGGGATCCACTGGGACGAAGCAAGGTGGGCAATGCGCCATCGCGAACGAACGTTAGTCGGCAATCAGATCTGTACGCAGCTTCACCATCGGCGCCTCTCAGTAGTTCAGCGTGGTTCCAGCGATGTGGAACGTCACAAAAAACCAGGCCATAACCACCATGCTGGCAGCAATGAGAGTATGATGCGCGCGCGCCCACCAACTGCCAGCGCTTTTTCGCCAGAAAGAAACCACGATCCAGACGGCTGGAATTGCGCTAAGAACACCAAGCCATGCGAGAATGTAAATTAGAACAATGAAAGGATCGAGCGAATCGGCAAGGAGGGTGAAATCCCTGGCCAGAAAGAAAAAAATGAGCGCCGCCGTTATCGCGGCGACATCGATCACTGCCAAAAGCCTCATCATTACGCGCATGCGCTTTTCCGCAGCGTTTTCGCTAAACGTCTTCTTGCGCCAGCGTCGCCAGAGCGCCGTCGCCGGCCAGGCAAGCACGGTCAAAATGAGTAGAAGAGTGCTTGTCACGAGCACCGGCCCCACAAATCGCGCATTCTCATGCCAGACGACTTGTTGAAATTGCATCGCGGGAGCAATGAGCTTTCCGCTATTCGTTTCCTCGAAGGCGAAACGCAAGTTTCTAGGCCCCTCATATAAATTCGGGCCAACGCATTTTAGCGAGAAGCGTTCGCCGAATGGCCAGGCTGCGGAAGTGACGCTGGCATGCCCTTGCTGATCGACAGCGATGGATAGTTGGGAGATGAGATCGCTAAACTTTAGAAAAGTCGATTCGGCCCGGCGGGTGGGATGCCAGACGCCTTCTAGTTTGGAAGTGTCCGCGCAGGAGGTTGCCTCCTCTATTTCAGCTTCGCCGAGCTTTGGCAGGAATCGATCGGCAATGGCGTTCACTATCTCTGGCGCGTCCTTCGCCGCGCCCATTCCGTCGAAGGAGACGAAAACGCCTAATGCAGGACCCCGAAACACTTCGAGGTCGCTAAGGAAAGCCATGGTTCCTCCGCCATGACCAAGCGTCTCATAGCCGTGCCGCTTGAGCCCGAAAAACGCCAGGCCAAGATACCCCGCCCCTGTTGCATCGCCTGGCGGTGACATCATTTCATCGAACCGCTCCCTAGAAAGAATGCGAGCGCCCTCGAGGGTCCCGCCGTTTAGTAGGGCGCGCACGAAACGCGCCATATCGATTGCGGTCGCTGAAAGCGCTCCCGCAGGCGTATCGGAAATTGTCTCGAAAAATCCGAGAGGCCGATCCGATAAGCGATAACCCTTGGCCGCCATCGGCGCCAACACATCCGGGATTGGCTGCAGGAATGTCGTGCGGGTCATACCGAGCGGCTCAAAAATATGCCGTGCGACATAATCCGCAAAGGGTTCTCCCGAGGCGCGTTCGACGATATAGCCGGCGAGTCCAAAACCGTAATTTGAATACGCGGTAATGTCGCCACGCGGAAAAAGGCGTGGCGGCAGCGAGCGCTTGAGCCAGCGCCCGAGCGACTGCGGCATTAGGTTCCTCGAAAAGAGGTTTTTGGCGTGTTCCTCGAAGCCAGCCCGATGCCTTAAAAGGCGGCGCAACGTGACCGGCACACCGCCTTCAGGTACTGGAATGACAAAGTCGAGATAATCATTTGCATTGCGATCAAGATCGAGCGTACCCTGATCGACAAGCTGCATCACGGCGATCGCGGTGACCAGTTTGGAGATGGAACCAGGCCGCACGAGCGTCGCATCGGCAGTAAATGGCCTTTGGGCAGCTGTGTCGGCGAACCCATAGCCTTTGGCAAAGATAAGGTGGTCGCGCGTCGTAACGGCGATAACAGCTCCAGCTCCCTTTTGCTTGTCGATCCACTCCGCCATGAGCGGATCGATCACGCTCGCCAAATTGGTGGCATCAAGTGCGAGAGGCACGGGCGGCGGCGCCTCGCTCGCGATCGCGCGGCAGACGGTCGCAACGAGGATGGCGATAAGTCCTGCCTTGCTGACCACCCTCATTTGCATTCATCCGCCACGGGCGGCCTTTGTCAGATTCGGTAAGCATATGCTTTACGCACCAAAGGCCAAAATCAAGCCTCAACGGTTCGTTTTCTTTTGCTTTCTGCTGCGGTGCGTGCCTCGTTTACCGGCTGGCTCCCTGGCTGACTCAAAGAGACATAAACCAGGAAAAGTTTTGCTTTGTGTCGGTTCCATCCTCAAGGAAGCGTAAGCCAAATTGATCGGGCGCCTGCCAGATGATTTTCGCCGGAAACCGTCGCTGCCGCTTGGCGATGACGAGCTTAATGTGACTCGGCAGAATGACATTTTGGCCGCAGATAGCGCGCGCACCGAGCCGGCTGATGTCGGTTAGTAAAACGCTCATTGTCGAGCGCCCATCGAATTCGACGATGCCGCCAAGGTAACAGCGCATCCGCGCCACAGTCCGCCTCTCTAACATATCAACCTCCAGATTCGCACGCTAGAATTTTAGGGAGAAGCAGGAAGTCCAGCAATATGCGGATGGCTTATCCGGAGGGGACGCGGACACTAAATAGATTCTTTACCTTAATTATGTGCGTTAATTATGAGTTTAATGCTTCGCATCGGTTTTAGGCGCCGGCTTTTCAGGCCCCTCATCAATACCGACTTTGATCGTATAATCATCCTCGGCATGATCCTTAATGAAAGGAACCTCGAGCGGGTCAGAGACGACCGTAAAATCAGCGCTCGTCTGCCCGGCCGCGACGTTCACCGTTGCGCGGTAGATTTTACTCGTTACCGGTTTATTATCGCGTTCGGTCAAAATCGCCATTCTGACGGGCACGCTAAAAGGACCTGGCGCCCCCGCCGGCCCGAGCAGCACTTTGCCAGCGACGCCAATTTTGATGGCAAGGTCATCGCCATTCAGAGTGCATTCGCGCGCGGTATCCGTGAGCGAATATTGGTACCGCAGATTTGTATTCGACTGGGGCGTCCCTGCGTAGGCGCGGCTTGCGGCGGTACCCTCTAGAATAAGGACCTGCGGGCAGAAAATGTGGCGGACTTGCGAGCCGGGCGCGGCCGGAGCATCGTTATTTTTAAAACCCAGCATCATCGCCAGCACTCGCGATTGCGAGCCTCCCGCCTGGCCTTGTTCGGAACTCGCCTGCGGTTGAGGCGTGTCAGCAGTCCCTAAAAAGCCGCCGCACCCCCCGAGCGCGAAAAGAGGCATTAGGGCCAGCGCGGCCAAGAGGCGCCGGCCCCGTATGATGAGGCTTTCGAAGCATTTAGGGCAGAGCATCAAACCCTTCCTTAAACCCGGCGATGGAGAGAGGGATCCCGACGCCTTCCTCGGGCGTCGGAAAAATGATGAAGGTGGCTTTTTGTCCTTTCTTCAATTGATCAATGAGTTTGTCGTCCATGATGACTTCGGCCACGCATCCGGTCGGAAGGCATTTGATAAAGCCCGCCTTGCCGACATCGTCGTCATCGACCTTAAGGCCAAGCCCCGATGGGAGGAGCACCCCAAGCGGGACAACAACCCGGAGCAAACGGTTTTTACCGTCGGCGAGCTTGAGAATAATAACATGGAGATTAACGTTCGGCTTGTCTTCCGCGACGACGCTTTGCAAAAGCGCGCATTGCTCCCTCAAAGCGCCGTCCGGCTTCTCACAGCGCACCTCCCAATCGCCATGCTTCGATTTGAGGTATCCTTGCGCGAGCGCGAAAGGGCTGCTCGCGAGACCAATGAAATGGACGCTGGCGAACGCCAAAATCAGACGGAACCTCCGCCTGGCGGTAAAAGAGTTCAGCATCCGTATCAAAAAATGCTCCTGGCTTGCTGACTTGAGCTGATTCGCAAATCTGCCGTCAAGAGCGAATGCGCCGGGCGTCGCATGGAGATATCGCTAGGGCTCGGCCGTTGCGGATGAGGGCGCGCCGATTGAGGCGCGCGCCCTCGAATGCCGGCTCAATGCGTGATGGCACCCGTGGTATCGGCCGTGTCCTCATCCTGAGAGAGAGGCGCAAGAGGCTTTGTGGAGTCCTCCTCCCAGACGATTGGCACCGGCTGGCGAACGAGGGCATGCTGCAAGACCTCCTCCATGCGGGAGACGGGCACGATCTCGAGCGCATTCTTGACCTGGTCCGGTATCTCCAAGAGATCCTTGGCGTTTTCTTCCGGGATCAGGATTTTCTTAAGGCCGCCGCGCAACGCCGCCAGCAGTTTCTCCTTGAGGCCGCCGATTGGCAGAATCCGGCCGCGCAGCGTGATTTCGCCGGTCATCGCGATATCCCGCCGGATAGGGATAGAGGTCATAATCGAAACAATGGCGGTCGCCATGGCAACGCCCGCGGACGGTCCGTCTTTCGGCGTCGCGCCCTCCGGGACATGCACGTGAATATCGCGCCGATCGAAAATCGGCGGCTCTATGCCGAAATCCACGGCACGCGAGCGCACATAGGATGCTGCCGCCGAAATCGATTCCTTCATGACGTCCCGGAGATTGCCCGTCACCGTCATGCGACCCTTGCCCGGCATCATGACGCCTTCAATGGAGAGCAACTCGCCTCCCACTTCGGTCCAGGCCAATCCCGTGACGACGCCTATTTGATCCTCGGTCTCGGCTTCGCCGAATCGGAATTTAGGCACACCGAGAAAATCTTGAATATTCTCGCTCGTAACCGCGATCTTCTCGGCTTTGGCGGTCAAAATTTGCTTGACGGCTTTGCGCTCGAGCTTGGCGAGTTCGCGTTCAAGATTTCGCACACCAGCTTCGCGGGTGTAGCGGCGGATGAGAGTGATGAGGCCGCTATCGTCGATGGACCATTCTTTCTCCGCGAGGCCGTGCTTCTTGAGGCCGGCTGGAATGAGATGACGGCGGGCGATCTCCATCTTTTCATTTTCCGTGTAGCCGGCAATGCGGATAATTTCCATGCGATCCATCAAGGGCGCTGGAATGTTTAGAGTATTCGCCGTCGTCACGAACATCACATTCGACAAGTCGTAATCGACTTCAAGATAGTGATCATTGAAGCAATGGTTCTGCTCCGGGTCGAGGACTTCGAGCAAGGCCGAGGATGGATCGCCGCGGAAATCCATGCCCATTTTGTCGATCTCGTCGAGCAAGAATAAGGGATTGGTGCTCTTTGCCTTGCGCATCGATTGGATGATTTTTCCTGGCATTGACCCGATGTAGGTGCGCCGATGGCCCCGGATTTCGGCTTCGTCCCGAACGCCGCCAAGCGACATGCGGACAAATTCGCGCCCGGTCGCCCTTGCAATCGACTTGCCCAGGGAGGTCTTGCCGACACCGGGCGGTCCGACGAGGCAGAGAATAGGGCCCGTCAGTTTGTTAGCACGGCTTTGAACGGCGAGATATTCAACGATTCTTTCCTTGACCTTTTCGAGACCGAAATGTTCGCTATCGAGGATGCTTTCCGCGACATTCAAATCTTTTTTGATCTTCGATCGCTTATTCCACGGGATCGACAAAAGCCAGTCGAGATAGTTGCGGACAACCGTCGCTTCCGCCGACATTGGCGACATCTGCCGTAACTTTTTCAACTCAGCAGTCGCCTTATCGCGGGCTTCCTTCGTCAGCTTTGTTGTCTTGATGCGCTCATCGAGCTCCGAGAGGTCATCCTTTCCGTCTTCATCACCAAGTTCTTTCTGGATCGCCTTCATCTGCTCGTTGAGATAATACTCGCGCTGGGTCTTCTCCATCTGGCGTTTGACCCGCGTACGGATGCGCTTCTCGACTTGCAAGACCGAAATTTCGTTCTCCATGAGCGCAAGACATTTTTCGAAGCGCTTGGCGACCGAATTTGTCTCAAGGACCGCCTGCTTCTCCGTGATCTTGACGGCGAGTTGCGAGGCGATCGTATCGGCGAGTTTCGAATAGTCCTCGATTTGTGAGACGGTGGCGACGACTTCTGGCGAAATTTTCTTATTGAGTTTGACATAGCCCTCGAATTCGGCGACCGCCGAGCGCGCGAGCGCCTCCACCTCGACCTTATCAAAAACCTCGTCGCTGATCAGCTCCGCTTGGGCCTCGTAAAAATCTTCCGTGCGCGAATAACGTTTTATTTTTGCACGCATTTGACCTTCGACGAGGACTTTCACGGTCCCGTCGGGCAGCTTCAGAAGCTGCAGCACGGAGGCGAGCGTTCCAGTTGCGAAAATTGCATCGATTGCCGGATCGTCGTCGGCGGCGGACATTTGGGTCGCGAGCAGAATCAGTGTGTCGGCTTTCATCACCTCTTCAAGCGCCCGAATCGATTTCTCGCGGCCAACGAAAAGCGGCACGATCATATGCGGGAAAACGACAATATCGCGCAGGGGTAGAACCGGATAGCTGCCGGTGGTTTCTGGGCGGGCGGGCTCACGCGTTTGAGTCATTTTAAAATCCTATCGTGCTCTTCCAGATAAATGGCGGCGGCAGCGCGGTGTTTCAAGAAAATATACCGAAGACCAGATCTCCTCCCGTGTCTCTCCTCCCGTGTCATGGCGGCGTGGGATGGATCAAGCACTCACGCCACTTTTCTCGTTGCGGTCCGCATAGATATAAAGGGGCCGGGAGCGGCCTTCGACAACATCCGGGCCAATGACCACTTGCTCGACACTATCAAGGCCCGGGAGCTCAAACATCGTGTCGAGCAGAATGCCTTCCATGATGGAGCGCAAGCCGCGCGCACCCGTCCGCCTTTCGATGGCTTTCTTGGCGACAATATTGAGCGCCTCATCCTGGAAGGTCAGCTCCGTGTTCTCCATCTCGAAGAGCCGCTGATATTGCTTGACGAGCGCGTTCTTGGGTTCGGTTAAAATTTTCTTCAACGCTTCCTCATCGAGGTCATCGAGTGTCGCGATGACGGGCAACCGGCCGACAAATTCGGGGATCAGGCCGAATTTGAGTAAATCTTCCGGCTCGACCTTGCGCAGCACCTCTCCCGCGCGGCGGTCGTCCGGCGCTTGCACGGTCGCGCCAAAACCGATCGATGTGCTACGGCCGCGGCTGGAGATGATTTTTTCGAGGCCGGCGAAAGCGCCTCCGCAGATGAACAAAATATTCGTCGTGTCGACTTGCAGAAATTCCTGTTGCGGGTGCTTGCGTCCGCCTTGTGGCGGCACGGACGCCACGGTCCCTTCCATGATTTTGAGGAGAGCCTGCTGAACGCCCTCGCCTGAGACATCGCGGGTGATCGAAGGGTTGTCAGATTTGCGAGAGATCTTATCGATCTCGTCGATGTAAACGATGCCGCGCTGGGCCCGCTCGACGTTATAGTCGGAAGCTTGCAGCAGCTTCAGGATAATATTCTCGACGTCTTCGCCAACGTAGCCTGCCTCCGTCAAGGTGGTCGCGTCAGCCATCGTAAAAGGCACGTCGAGGATACGCGCCAGTGTTTGGGCGAGCAGAGTCTTGCCCGACCCCGTTGGGCCAATTAAAAGAATATTCGACTTCGCAAGCTCCACGTCATTATGCTTCGCGGCATGGTTTAGCCGCTTGTAATGATTGTGTACCGCGACCGATAGGACCCGCTTCGCTTGCGGCTGGCCGATCACATAGTCATCGAGAACTTTGCAAATCTCGCGCGGCGTTGGAACGCCATCACGGCTCTTCACGAGGGAGGATTTATTCTCCTCCCGGATGATGTCCATGCAGAGCTCGACGCATTCATCGCAAATAAACACCGTCGGCCCAGCGATGAGCTTGCGCACTTCGTGCTGGCTTTTGCCGCAGAACGAGCAATATAGCGTGTTCTTCGAGTCGCTGCCGCCGACCTTGGTCATCGAACGCCTCCATACCAGCCAGGGTCATGTGCGAACCCCGGTCATCCTAAATGGAATGCGGTGACGATTTTTCTCGCTCACCGGCGGGCAGATCAGCACACGAACCAGCCCCGCATACTCCTCCTTTACGTGTTACGTATCAGATCCATCATTGTTTCACGGACTTTGCCCGGGCGCATCCACTTTTCGCATCAAGGATCGTTCCCAATCGCGCGAAAATGCGACTGACTGCCCGGGCTACGGGCCGTGTCCTTTTGTTTATAGGCAAATGCAATACCAAACAAACCCTATTTCAGCGGTTGCGCCGGGCAAAATGCAATTTTAAATCCATGGTCAATTTTGGGAGTTGCTTAAACACGAACTTAGAACATAAGCCCGAAACCCTAATAAAACGCTTGACGCCCCTGTCCCTGGTTTTCTTAGATCGCTTTCAGTTCGGCGACTGGCAGTTCGTCCGGGCGCTGCACAATGACATTGTCAACGATTCCGAATTCCTTTGCATCCTCGGCCGACATGAAATGGTCGCGGTCCAAAGTCTTCTCGATCGTATCGTAATCACGGCCGGTGTGCGTGGCGTAAATATCATTAAGCCGCTTTTTGATTTTCATAATATCTTCTGCATGCCGAAGGATATCGGAAGCTTGGCCTTGGAACCCGCCGGACGGCTGGTGCACCATGATTCTCGCATTCGGCAGCGCATAGCGCGCGTTCTTCGCTCCCGCGCAGAGAAGAAGTGAGCCCATGGATGCGGCTTGCCCGACGCAAAGGGTGGAGACTTTCGGCCTGATGAATTGCATCGTATCATAGATGGCAAGGCCCGCTGTCACCACACCGCCCGGTGAATTAATGTACATCGAGATTTCTTTTTTCGGATTTTCCGCCTCTAAAAACAGCAGTTCTGCAATGATCACGGAGGCCATGTGATCTTCAATGGGACCCGTCAAAAAAATGATCCGCTCGCGCAGGAGGCGCGAATAAATATCAAAACCCCGCTCCCCGCGGCTCGTGTTTTCGATGACCTGCGGGATGAGATAGTTGTCGTAAATTTCAAGAGGATGGCGATCACGCATGGCATAGCTTCTCTTAAGGCAGCGGGACAAATCGCTCCGCCAGTGAAAAAACCATGAGATTCGCCGACCCGCAAGAGAAAGGGCACGTGCATTAGGCGGCAAACCTTGACGATGTTAAAAAAACCTATCCTAGCTCTGCCGTAGTAGTGCCAGAAGGCTGTTCAGATTTCTCCTCATCGATTTCAAAAAGTTCCTCCTTTGGAACGCTTTTCTCGATAACCCTTGCCTGAGAGACAATGTAGTCAATAACTTTTTCTTCGAAAAGGGGCGCGCGAATCTCCGCCAAAGCTTGTGGGTTTTTCTGGTAATAATTCCAAATAGCCTGCTCCTGGCCAGGAAAAGCGCGGGCCCGCTGAGCTAAGGCTTGATTCACCTCATCGTCGGACACGGTAACTTCGGCTTTTTGGCCGATCTCGGCAAGAAGAAGCCCGAGCCGCACGCGCCGCTCGGCGATTTTAAAATATTCGGCGCGCGCCGCCTCCTCGGTCGTCTTCTCGTCCTCGAAACTGCGGCCGCTCTGCTTCTGCTCGTTCTCAACAGTTTTCCATATGCCCGCAAATTCTTGCTGCAGCATCCCTTCCGGCACATTAAATTGGTATCTCTCGTCAAGCGCATCAAGCAGGCCGCGCTTCCATTTGGCGCGCGAAGCGCGAGAAAAGTCGCGCTCGATTGTCTCGCGCAGCCTATCCTTCAGAGCCGAGAGGTTCTCTAAACCAAAGCCCTTGGCAAACTCGTCATCGATGGCACGCTCGGACGCAGTGGCAAGGTTTTTGAGCACGACCTCGAACGTAGCCGTCTTGCCCGCCAAATGCTTGACACTGTAATTTTCTGGAAAAACAACGGGAAAAGTCCGTTCCTGGCCGATTTTCATTCCAACAATCTGCGTTTCGAAATCAGGCAAAAGACTGCCGGCGCCTAAAATGACATCGACATTCTCGCCCTTTCCTCCGGCAAAAAGCTCACCATCTATTTTTCCAGTGAAATCTAGCGTCGCCTTGTCTGTTGGCGCGGCGGCCGCCTCATCCCCTTTTGGTTCGTAAGCACGATTCTGCTCGGCAAGCTTGGCTAAGGCCTGCTCAACTTCCTCGTCCGTGACTTTGGCGACCGGGCGCTCCACTTCGAGATCCTCGAGGCTTCCGACCTCGATCTTCGGCAGCACTTCAACGGCGACGGTGAATGCCAGATCAGCCTGCTGGGAAAAGACCTTTTCTATCTCGCGCGAATCCTCGGCGAACTCAATTTTTGGATTAACAGCGAGCTGTAGCTGATTGTCTTCAATGATTTTTTTATTTGCCTCATTGATGGCCTCCTGGACGACTTCCGCGAGGATCGAGCGGCCATAGAGGCGTTTTAAGTGAGAAACCGGCACCTTGCCGGGCCGGAACCCCGGGATGCGCGCCTTGGCCTGAAATTCAGCCAGCTGACCCTCGACTTTGCCCGCAAGATCAGTGCCCGCGAGAACGACTCTAAACTCACGCTTCAATCCATCAGCGTTTATTTGCGTGACTTCCATCTAAAAAGATCCTTTCCCGCCCGGTGTGCTTTCCACCGAAAAGCAGGTCCAACAACGCGGTTCCTTAAGACTTTGGTGCGGGCGAAGGGACTCGAACCCCCACGATTTGCATCACCGGAACCTAAATCCGGCGCGTCTACCAATTCCGCCACGCCCGCCGATGCCTCCTTGAGTAGCCATCGCAAAGGCCGGCCTCCGGCTCTATAGCACGGCGCGCGCGGCGCGCAGCAAAAAAGCTCGCGCGCACTTTATGGACGGCCCAAACGCACCTGTGCTACTTTGCCGCAAAAACAAGAACAAGCAGCGCTGAGCTTGCCAACCAGGGAGGGTCCGGCAATGGCCTATGGATCGGGCTATAACGCGCAGGTCATAGCGCCGCCGGCGGCCCTTCTCGCGGGTGTCCTTATCATAGGACTTGTCTTAAACTACCTGTGGCCGGTTGGTTTCTTCCCTGGAAATAGCGGTCTTCCAATTGGCTTTGTGACCATTTTTATTGCGCTCAATCTCATGGCGTTTGCCGCCAAGGAAATGACTCGCATCAAAACGACGCTGTCGTTGCAGACGCCGGCAACCGACCTCGCGACGTCGGGGATCTTCGCCTGGAGCCGCAATCCTATGTATCTGGGAATGGTTTTGCTCTGCATCGGCTTTGCGGTGGCGAGCAATTCCCTTTGGACCCTGATCCTCGCCGTGATCTTCGCTGGCGTTCTGCAAAAAGGCGTCATCGAACCCGAGGAAGCCTATTTGGAGCGGCGATTCGGCCAAAGATACCGGGACTATAAAGCCCGCGTCCGGCGCTGGATCTGAGCGCGCTTCCGCCCTTTTAACCCGGCCCAAGGATGATCTCATGCAGGAAACCGCTCCCGCTGGCCCTCTCGCTCTCCCCCTGCCCCCGCTGCTCCTCGCCGCGGCTATCATGGTGGGAGTCCTACTTAATGTTCTCTGGCCGCAAGCGCTCCTCGAAACCTGGCTCAGGCTCACCCTTGGTATTCTCATGATTAGCGCCGCGCTGGCGATCGGTTTTTTGGCGGTGCGGGTGATGCGGGCGGTCAACACCCCGCTCGATGTCCGCAAGGCGCCTACCGAGGTCGTGACAACCGGCGTCTTTGCGATCAGCAGAAACCCAGTTTACCTCGCGATGGTACTCCTTTGCGGCGGGATCGCCTTTCTGGCTAATACGATCTGGCTTTTGCTGGCCGCGGCGGCGCTGGCGGTGATTTTGCACACGCAAGTGATCGACAAGGAAGAAGCCTACCTTAAGGAAAAGTTTGGCGAGGCTTACTCCAGCTATAAAAGCCGCGTCAGGCGCTGGATTTAATCGATTGTTTTGAACCTTTTTACCTCTCGAAAGTCAGCAGATTGCGAGAGGTAGGAAACCAAGAATGAGGTTTGAGATAGCCTTCTACCGCCGCACCGCTGGTTTGAGATAGAGGGCCGGCCACAGGGTTAAATCTTTAAAGGATTAGCAATGGCCAAGAACACGATCTGTATCTGGTACGACAAAGATGCGGAAGCTGCGGCCCGCTTCTATGCCGCGACGTTTCCAGAAAGCTCGGTCGGTGCAATCCACCGTGCACCAAGTGACTACCCGTCTGGCAAAGCGGGTGACGTGTTGACGGTTGAATTCACTGTGGCCGGCATTCCGTGTCTCGGCCTCAACGGTGGTCCCTCTTTCAAGCACAGTGAAGCTTTCTCCTTCCAGATCGCCACGGGCGATCAGCAGGAGACCGACCGCTACTGGAACGCTATCGTCGGCAATGGCGGACAGGAGAGCGCGTGCGGGTGGTGTAAAGACAAATGGGGCGTGTCTTGGCAGATTACGCCGCGCGTCTTGACGGACGCGCTGGCAGCCGGCGGGGATGAAGCAAAGCGGGCGTTCGAAGCGATGATGGGCATGAAGAAGATAGACGTCGCCGCGATCGAGGCGGCGCGGCGCGGCTGACTTTCCCCTAACTCTCCAAGAACGTCCGCCCGCGGCGGAACCGGCCATGCCGAAATCACGGCCGGGAGGCTAAGCCAAGATTCCTAATTTGCGGTGTGAACAGTTAAAACCTCGCCGCGCTCAACCGTAGGCTTAGGCTGCGGCTTTTGGCAGATTTTTGCTGATGATGATAATAAAACAAAAAAAGCAAGGCGTCCTCCCCTAATTAGAGGACGCTACATCGCAAAAATTATGGTTGACTCCTGACATGTGACGCTCGCCCGCCGGACATCTGGGCCCCCTTGGATTGAGCTCGCTTGTTTGTTTGTCCATTCTTAGAGGGAAAACGCCATGGCCGAAGCAACCGCCGACTCCACCGTTCTGGGGCGCGCATCTCACAAATTGGCCGACCGAGCGCATAAAGCTACGCCGAACAAGGTTATGTTCGATTTCTTTCTAAGTACTTTAGATGTTCGTATAAAACTAATTGATCATAGTTATGCGCTTAGCCATCATGACGTAGTGCAAAAAGATATTCTCAGTGAAATACATAACAAGCGGGCAGAATTAGCAAATGAGATACGCAGGAGATGTGATAAGATAAACAGTTGTGCTGGAGTTCTTCGATCTCTACTGTCTGCCAACGCAGACAACATTTGGGATGAACTCTGGAATGACGCTTACCGGCTGCAACGGCTTGTTGCCCTAATTGAACCGAAGGAGACTCTTTTCGTCGAACTTACTCGAGTAATCAACCATTCCGTGGCCGAGCGAATTCCGTCCTCCGATCGATTGAAAAAAAGCCTCGATAAGGCGGCGAACGAGTTGTTGGAGAGCACATCGCCTCCAATAATCAAGGAAAAGGCTGAAAATACGATTCGTATGCTTCTTCTCGACGCGCTGGAACAATTGCAATGGTTCAGGCAACGCAAATTTCTAATGCGATTATTTCAAAAGCAGGCGACGCGCCGAACTGTGGTCGTTGGCTTTATCGCATTTGTATTATTTGTACTCCCCTATGCCTATCTCTATCTCGATGTTCTCTTAACTCGTGAGTATGCGCAACATGACTGGATCTGGCTTCCAGATTATTCAGCACTAGTTTCCGGCTTGTTTGGTGCCTTATTTAGCCGTTTAATTTTTCTACAACGGAACGCGAGGAGTATGACTCTCGGCGCGATCGCTGATGCTGGACACTGGCTCACAATCTTGTTGCGCGGTATCGTGGGAATGTGTGGCGCACTGATTGTGTATTTTTTTCTCCAATCTGGTTTGGTAACCGGCAGCATATTTCCGGAATTCCGCGACCTTGGAATTGAGATTTTCAGCTGGCCAACCCCACCACAAGGGCAAGGCACAGACTTACGCAATGGAATTACCACCCACATCCTTTTGGCGGACAAAGCTCTCGCGCTTTTAGTGATTTGGAGTTTTTTGGCCGGCTTTTCCGAAAGGCTCGTGCCGAATATCTTAGCGTCGACCGAAAAAACGTTCACTGAAGCGACCAGGCGTTAAAATGCGCGTCAGACGCTGGACTTACTCAGCGGTCCTAATTTGCGACGTGAACAGTCGAAACCTCGCCGCCCCTAACCTTCACGCTCACGCTGCGGCCTTTTAAAACTTCAAACAGCGCCGGGTCGGCACCGGACAGCCAAATCTGGGCATCGAGGCGCAGCAAAATTTCGAACAAAGCCTCGCGATGAACCGTGTCAAAATGAGCGGCGATTTCGTCAAGAAGGACGAGCGGCGCGAGGCCGCTAATGGCAAAGACCAATCCGGCGTGGGCCACGATCAGCCCCGCGAGCAGTGCTTTCTGCTCCCCCGTCGAAGCTTGCGCCGCCGGTACCTGCTTTGGCCCGTGTTCTATGCAAAAATCGCTTGCTTGAGGCCCGGCAAGAGCGCGCCCGGCGGCGGCATCACGGGCGCGATTCGAGCGCAAAATTCCGCGAAAAATTTCTTCCGCATCAAGGGCCGAGCGATCTTTTAGAAGGTGCTCGACCTCGCCCTCAACCGCCAGGCCGGCCCAAGGAAAAGGCAGCCACGCCTTCTTCGTCGCTTCTATCAGGGCTCCGAGGCGCATTACCGTTTCGACACGGGCGGCGGCGATCGCCACGGCGAGCCCGGCGGCCTCCTCCTCGATTGCATCGAGCCAGCGGAGATCTGCGTTGTGCCCCTCCTCCAGGAGACGGTTGCGGCCTCGCAAGCTACGCTCGAAGGCGCTAACCCGGGCCGCGTGCGCTGGATCAACCGTGAGAACCAGTCGATCGAGGAATCGCCGCCGGTCTCCCGGCGGTCCATTGAACAGCCCGTCCATGGCCGGTGTCAGCCAAATTACGCGCACATAATTGCCAAAGCCGCGCATTGACGCGGCCGGCTCGCGATCCACCCGGTATCTGCGGGCGGTTGCGCGGGGTTCGATACCTGTGCCAAGTTGAACGCCCCCCGCTGCCGTAGTGAGCTCGGCCGAGACAGCGAAACCACCAAGCCCGCCCCGGCGAGCATACTCACCAAGTTCCGCTCCCCGCAGCCCCCGCCCCGGCGCAAGGAGCGATAGCGCTTCGAGGAGATTGGTCTTTCCCGCGCCATTGCCGCCCGTGAGCACGATGAGGCGCCCGTCAACGGAAAGATCGAGCCACTCATAGGAGCGGAAATCGGTGAGGGATAGGCGGCGAACGCCAACCAGGGAGGAATCGGCAAGGGGCTTTTGCCGATCCGAACCCGGCGCCTCGTCAAGCGTTTTGATCATTGCCGCTGGGGGCTGCGCTTTGCTATCGAACATGTCCCTATCCACCTAAATCAGCAACTCCGCGGTGATGCCTCGATCTGCGATGATTGAAATGAACAAAATTTCGCGATTCTGGCGAATGAAAGAAGTGGGGCAGCCGATAGCCGTTCTCACGGGCTATGACGCGCCCACCGCTAAAGCCGAGGAGGAAAGCGGCGTCGATATCATTCTCGTGGGCGATAGCGTCGGCACCAATATGCTGGGCTATCCAAGTGAAAGAGATGTCACACTCGCCGACATGTGCCACCACGTCGGCGCCGTCCGCAGAGGCGCGCCGAATACTGTAATTGTCGCGGACCTTCCCTTCAATAGTTACGAAACGCCCCAGGTCGCGCTTCAGAGCTCAACGCGGCTCATTGGCGCTGGCGCGGATATCGTCAAATTCGAGGGTGCGCGGCCTGCAATTGTCGAGATTTTAAAGAAGAACGACATTGACGTCTGCTGTCACCTTGGCCTCGAGCCGCAGCATCATGACGATAAGCGCGTCAAAGGGCGCAAGGCCGCGGAGGCGGCCGAACTCCTTCGTAATGCGATCGCCCTCGATGAAGCCGGCATGGCCCTGCTCGTCCTTGAGCGCGTGCCAGAGGAAGTCGCCGATCGCGTCACGAAATCGGTGCGAGCACCGACGATCGGTATCGGAGCTGGCCGCAAGACCGACGGCCAAGTGCTTGTCATTACCGACGTGCTCGGCTTCACTCCCGCGAACTTCCAACACAACCGGCGCTATCAGGACGTCGGCCGCTTGATGCGAGAGGCGGCGAAGGCTTACGTCCACGATGTCCGAAGTGGAAAATTCCCGGCGCTGGAAAACGTGGTCGCGATGGACAAGGGCGAGCTTGCCGAATTCATGGCTGATTCGAAGGTGAAACTTTGAGTCATCCGCGTTTTAATCCAAGGGCTTGAACCGCCGCGCATGACTAAGGCGCCGCGATTGGCCATGAACTGCCGTACTCGAACGGAGGCCGCGAATTGGAAGCGTTAGACAAAGCCCGAATAGAAGCGCGACTGAGGCTTGTCGAGGAGCATGTTCGTTTTGAGAATATGCATAATCTCGACGGCATTCTGGGCACTTTCGGCCCAGAGGCGCGGTATGATGACGAGCCCTGGGGCGACCATCGTATCGGGCGCGACCAGGTCGAGCTTTACTACAGGGACCTGCTGACCGCCACAGCCGATTTCTGCATCGAGGTCAGGAACCGCTATGCGACCGATGAGGCAGTGATCCTGGAAGTTACGATCAGCGGCACCCATACGGGCCCCTGGAGAGGGTTGCCGGCCACCGGCAAGAAGGTCAGCTTTCCGCTATGCGGGATTTTCACCTTCGACTCCGAGGACCGGCTTTCGGGCGAGAAGATTTACTATGACCGGGCCACCGTCCTTGGGCAGCTCGGCATATTTCACGAACCCAGCACCATAGCAGGCTTGCTGCTGACCGCAATCAACCATCCCCTGACAATTGCAGGGGCCTTTGCACGAAAGATCTTTGGGCGGTGAGGCCCGTTGAGACGCGCCATTTATTTGCCAGCCGCTTTAATTTCTTAACCGTGTCACATAACCCCTCCAAGTTCCCGCCGCGCCCTCGCTTTTGGGGCGTAGTCTCAGGGGGAGGAACAATGTCAGCCAAATTCGAAGGTTGCGCGCGTCATGTTCAATGGCTCCTGGCGAGCACGGTGTTGATGTCCGGCTTTGCCGGTGTCATCGCCGCTTCCGCCAAGGACCATGATTTTCGGACCGAACCCGGCAATCTTCTGCTCAGCCGGGTCCTCTATGACAACAATCCCAATAATGTCAGCGTGGGTTCGTCGCTGCCGCCCGGCTGTGCACCTGCTAACTGTGTCACGGCAGTGAACAACGGCGTTTATCCTTACGTCTTCAACAACGCTCCCATCGACGGCAGTTTCGGCATCACCTCGAAGATCGTGCTGGACCAGTTGACGCCGCATGGAGAGCGGATCAGCTCGTTCGAAGTCCCCAACAGCTCGCAGCCCCGGGTGACTTCGACCGCAGATCAGATGGTTGGTAGCTTCTCATCCAAATCCGAAGTCGCGCTGAATTTGTCGACTAACGGGAACCATGTGACCTTCATGGGCTATTACGCGCCCATCGACACGCTGGACGTCTCCAATTCGAATACGCCTGGCGTCTTCGATAAGACAAATCCGGTTCCGAGCAGCTTTTATCGGGTCGTCGCCGACCTTGATCGCGAGGGAGATCTCCATTTCACGGCGACCAATGCGTACAGCGGCAATAATGGCCGGGCGGCGATCCTTCATCCTTACAGATGGCAGAATCTGATCTACACCGCGGGCAATGCGGGCAACGGAGGCAATCCCCAGCCACCCTTGGTCATTGTCGCCGCGGGCGCCCAAGGCCTCCTCGAGTCGAGCCTGCCTCTTTATGCTCAAAATCCGGGAACGCCCACGCCTTTCGGCAGCTTCAACGTCACCCAACTGGGAGACAAGGCGGATAAAATCGGCAAGGACGACAATTTCCGTGGCCTGACGATTTTCAACAATGTTGTCTATCTCTCAAAGGGCAGCGGTGGCAACGGCGTCGATACCGTCTACTTCATCGACAATGGTCCGGCCAACGGGCAACCTTCCGCCTGCGCGACAGACGGAACGGGTCTCCCCGCTCCTTCGGCCACGCTCCCCACCACGCCGCTTGCGATTCCCTCGAATGTGCAGACGGCGGGATTACCCAGCAACATGTGTATCCTGAAGGGCTTCCCGACCGAATTGGCGACAACGTCGACGAATTCGTTTCCGTTCGGAATCTGGTTCGCTAACGTGACGACGCTCTATGTCGCGGATGAAGGCGACGGCACGAATACGTATGACGCGAGCACGAATACGTACACGGATGCCGCCGCTCAGACCCGGGCGGGCCTGCAGAAATGGGTCTTACAAAATGGCGAGTGGACGCTGGTCTACACGTTGCAGGCCGGGCTGAATTTGGGAACGCCCTACACGATTAAAGGTTATCCGACCGGCTTGAACACTGGGTATAAGGGTCTGCCGTGGTCGCCGGCCACCGATGGTCTACGCAATCTTACGGGCCGGGTGAATGACGACGGCACGGTGACGATCTGGGCCATCACCTCGACGGTGAGCGGCAGCGGCGATCAGGGCGCGGATCCGAATAAGTTCGTCGTGATCCAGGACAAACTGGCTGCGACGACGTTGCCTGCAAACGAGAGCTTCCGCACGGTTCAAACCGCACGTTTCGCCGAGGTTCTGCGAGGTGTTTCGTTTACGCCGGGGACCGATCGCTCTCACGGCTATCACTGATCCGCCGGATTCGTAGCCTCGACAGCGAGTTTCTCAATCCGCTCTGGGACGGATGAGTTGTAATTCACGATCATCGAAAACAAGTGATGACGCGCCAGCGTGTCATCACCCGCAAGAAAACCCGCCGCACCGCCATGTTGGCGAGGAACCCCGTCGGCCACTCGAGCGTCCGCCCGCGCCCCTGCGCGAGGAGCAGGCGGTTTTGGCCATCCGCGTCATTTAGCGGCAATGCAACATTTCCGATGCCGGCCTAACTGCTCAGCCGCGTTCTGACCAAGGCACTCGCCTTGGCGATATCCATCCGCCCGGCGTATTTCCCTTTTAAGGCGCCCACCACGCGCCCCATGTCTTTGATCGAGGACGCGCCGGTCTCAGCAATCGCCTTGCCGATCGCCTCGGCAACCTCCGCCTCGCTCATCTGGCTTGGCAAGAACTCCTCGATGATGGCGATTTCCTCGCTCTCCTGCGTTGCAAGGTCGCTCCGCCCCGCTTTTTCGTAAATCTCCAAAGACTCTTTCCGGCTTTTCACCATCTTTTGGAGCAACGCTAGAATATCATCCTCCGCGACGGTTTTTCCCTGCCCGCGCAGCTCGATATCCTTATCCTTTAGCGCCGCCATGATCATACGGATTGTACCGACTCGGCGCTTGTCCGCGGCTTTCATCGCCGCCTTCAGCTCGTTTGAAAATTTCTCGCGCATATATAACCATCTTCCTCCGGTTGACGGCGCCCGGCCGCCGCTCTATCGCATTTAGGAAAGCGGGATCTAAGATGACAGTCGCGAAGGAGCAAGATCAGGCACGTCCTCCCTGGATGGCGCCGCGGGCGAGCGCGCTCCTCGTCTTGGCGGACGGAACGGTACTCGAAGGGACTGGTTTTGGCGCGACAGGCATCGCGGCCGGCGAGGTATGTTTTAATACCGCGATGACGGGCTACCAGGAGATTTTGACGGATCCTTCTTACGCGGACCAGATCATCTGTTTCACTTTTCCGCATATCGGCAACGTTGGCGCGAACGAGGACGATGTCGAGACAACCAATCTTGCCGCGCCGGGCAAGGTAAGAGGCGTGATTGTCGCGGCTCCCATAACGTCCGCCTCGAACCATCGAGCAGAGACTGGACTTCGCACATGGCTTGAGGGGCACGGCATTATCGGCCTTTGTGGCGTCGATACGCGTGCGCTCACCGCATTGATCCGTGAAAAAGGCATGCCGAACGCCGTGATTGCTCATGCCCCGGCAGGAGATTTCGACACCGATAAACTCCGCCGGCTTGCTCAAGAGTGGCCAGGTCTTAAAGGCATGGATCTCGTCCCTCACGTCAGCGCGAGTGATAATTACACCTGGGCGCAGGCGGGCTGGCGGCCTGGCCAAGGATATCGAACACGAACCTCGGGAAAATATCGTGTTGTGGCCCTCGATTACGGGGTGAAAAGAAATATTCTGCGGTTGCTGGCGGAGGCCGATTGCGAAGTCACCGTGGTCCCGGCGGCCACTTCATCGGAAGAAATCCTCTCGATGAAACCCGATGGAGTGTTTCTTTCAAATGGTCCTGGAGATCCCGCTGAAACCGGTAAATATGCGGCGAGCGTAATCAAAGATATTATCGAACATAAAATTCCGACCTTCGGCATTTGTCTTGGCCATCAGATGCTGGCGCTTGCCATTGGGGCGCGCACCGTCAAGATGCACCAGGGGCATCATGGGGCGAACCACCCGGTCAAGGATTTTACGACTAACAAGGTCGAGATCGTGTCGATGAACCACGGTTTTGCGGTCGACTCAGCCAGTCTGCCAGCAAATGCGCGCGAGACGCATAAGTCTCTTTTTGACGGTTCTAATTGCGGCTTGGAACTGATCGATTACCCGGCGTTCTCGGTGCAGCACCATCCAGAAGCTTCCCCCGGTCCGCGCGATAGCCATTACCTCTTCGCCCGTTTCGTGAGCTTGATGGAAAAAGCACGGGAGGCACGGACGGCCAAGAGATAGGATGGCACTGCTTCGGTCTCGGCAAAGATGCCCTGCCAAATGCGCGGCCGCCAAAGGCAACGAAGCATGATAAGTATGACGAGGCCGATGATTTGGCATTTTACATACCGCACCGCAAACGGTGTTAGGCTTCACTGCGCGGAGGCGGGCCGTGAGGAAGACCCTCTCGTAATCCTTTTACACGGCTTTCCTGAATTCTGGTTTGGCTGGCGCTACCAAATAGCGGACCTCGTACAAGCGGGGTATCGCGTCCTTGCGCCAGATCAGCGCGGCTACAATCTCAGCGCGAAGCCGAAAGGCATCTCCGCTTACGATCTCGATACGTTAGCCGGGGACGTGATCGGGCTTGCCGATAGCCTCGGCCGGGAGCGCTTCGCGTTGATCGGTCATGATTGGGGGGGCGTCGTTGGGTGGTGGGTGATCTCGAAATACCCGAAGCGCGTCAGCCGTTTTGTGGCTTTGAACGCGCCTCACCCCAAAACTTGGCAAGACGCCGTCCGGACCGACCCCTGGCAGCACAAAAAGAGCAGTTACGCGCGTTTTTTTCGATTGCCGTGGCTGCCCGAACTTGCCTTAAGGCGAAACAATTTCAAAGCCCTCACCGTAGCTCTGCGGCAAAGCTGTAATCATGAAGCTTTTAACGAAAGCAGCTTGGCAGAGTACCGCGCTGCGTGGTCCCAGCCAAACGCGCTCACCGCTATGCTCAACTGGTATAGGGCACTTTTGGCGCGAGCGGACAAGACATTCGCCGTTGACCAAATCACAATGCCTGTAATGGTGATTTGGGGTGCGCGCGATCCCTACCTCATCCCGGAGCTTGCCGGGGCAAGCGCGGGATTATGCATCAACGCGACGGTTAAGCGTTTCGACGAGGCAACCCATTGGGCGCAGTATGACGACGTAGAGCGCGTGAATGCGCTTCTTCTAGAGTTCTTATCCCCTGAGAAATCGGCGTGGGCCTCGTAAGCTGGTAGCCTGCAGCGGCTTTTTGAAAGGCCGCTGCGGCAACGCGAATGCTACCGTTTAATTACTGCTGCGTATTTTGTTCCCACTGAATTTGCGGAGCCAATTCGATTCGCTGCTTGGTGGCGTCCACCGTGACGTCCCACGTTCCATTCGAATCATTATAGCTCAGGGAGATCGCTTGCGGACCGACGGCAACATCACGGCCACGCTCGGTCGTAAGCACGTAGGAGAGCTGGCCATTCTCACTAATACCAATTCCCTTTATTGTGCCGACGTTCTGGTGATCGATGCTTTTAACCTGCGTATCTGCAAGGTTCGCATTCATCGCGTCTCGGATGACGCCTTGAACAAAGCGCGGCGCCATTGAGCGACCTGTCTTGCTTACTTCTACGGCCGCGATCGATTCGGGGTTCACAACCATCACGACCGGGGTTCCCCGGCGATCTTGCGCGTGAATGATAAACGTCTCGGGCATTACCGTGACATTTGAGAAACCAGATTTCTGTAGGTCCTCACGCAAACGCTGCGCAATCTGCCGGTTAGTCTCGGAGCCTTGGCCTTGGCGAGCCATTTGCCCCTGCTGCCCGTATTGCCCTTGGTCATTCATCTGCTCGGCTTGAGTCGCCGGCATCTGGTTCATTTCATTCTGCTGAGCTCTTTGGTTATGATTCGATTGCGCCGCCAACGCTGGGGTTACAAGAATAGCAGCACCTAGCGCTAACCAAGCCGATTTCATGGAACTCCTCCTGTATGGCTTTCCTACGGCCTTAACAATCGGAATGCCCTGTCATCGTTCCGTCCTTGCCGAAAAATCGTCTTGCTTGCTCAGTAAATTTTCGAAAGTAAGCCTCATCGTTAGGGTTGCTGGAAAATCACTTGCGTCGCTAAACCCGAAAAAAAAATAAGGCCCGCATCGCGGTTCGATTGAAACAGGCGCAGCGCCAGCGCCGGGCTTTGCGATTGAACGCGGTAGATTTGCCATGCGAGATGCAGCGCGTAGAAGACAAGCCCTCCTTGTGCGAACCTCCCGGCTCCAGCGGAGAGAACAGCTGCTTCAAGACAAATAACCGAGACTGCGTAGAGGATACCGACTCCGAGACGTAGGCGCGGCCCGAAAACCCTGGCGGTCGAGCCGACACCAACCTTGGCGTCATCTTTCACGTCTTGCACCGCGTAGATCGTGTCGTAGCCGATCGTCCAACACACCGCGCCGAGATAAAGAAAGACGGGCGCGGGCGCGAGCGACCCAAAAGCGGCCGACCATCCGACCAAGGCGCCCCAAGCGAAAGCCGCGCCAAGAACGGCTTGCGGCCATGAGCTGACGCGCTTCACGAAGGGATAGAGGCTAACGATCGCGAGCGAAGCGGTGGCGAACACGATGGTGAACGCGTTGAAACAAAGAAGGACTGCGAGTCCGACCAAGCACTGGGCGACAAAAAAGAGTTTGGCGGCACCAACACTTACCCGCCTAGACGGAAGCGGGCGGCTTTTCGTCCGCTCGACCTTGACGTCAATATCGCGGTCGATGATGTCGTTGTATGTCGAGCCGGCGCCGCGCATCGCGACCGCGCCAATGAAAAAGAGCAAGAGATCCACGCCGCGCAGCGAAGCTGCGCCAGCGATGCTGGCAAGAGCGCTTGACCACCAGCAAGGCAGAAGCAGCAGCCACCAGCCGATCGGCCGATCGAGGCGCGCAAGCTCGATGAAAGGGTGCCACGAGCTCGGAGAGAAGCGGAATATGAGCTGACGAGCCACGGACGGCACCAAGATCGGAGCGTTCGTTTTTGACGTGCGGCACTGAGATGACTCTTAGCCGCGCTGCTTCGGTGAAAAGCGTTGCCTCCGGTCCGCCTTAGAGCGGCCCCGCTGGGAGTTTTATTTGCGGCGAGTTTGCAATCCCGGCCGCCTGCTGCTCCTGCGCCTTTTTCACCTGCTCGGCGACTTTACAGGCTTGTTCGGCGACTTTTGCCGATTTCTGCGAGCTCGCGAAAATATTTTGAAACGCCTCGTCCGGGACAGCGCACCACTCTTTATTTTTTGTCAAATAAGCGACGAGCTGGCGTTCAATTGCTACCAGCGAGCGCAGTTTGGGGCAGGCGGCGACCGGGTCGAGCTGCTTCTTGCCACCGCCGGCGAGCTGATTCAGCTGGTCGATGATCCCCTGACGTTTCTTGGTCAGTGACCCGATGTCCTGATTACAATCCACCGCCCATGCCCAACCGGCCGAGGCAAATATTACGATAGCCGCGAGAAAAACGGCAGGCCCGCCAGGGCCGGCGGCGCGCCTACGCATCAACATTGCGCGAACCCTTGCTTGTTTGGTATTCCATTTGGTCCTGCGAGTTTTTCAACTCTACGTATTTCCGGCGATGGCCGGCTTTTGCGAGAACGCTTGACTCTAGCAATATGCAACCACTAACCGCAAGCCTGCCTGCCCCAAGGCCCGGCTGCCGCCGCACTAAGGCATATGGCTCGCTATGAATTCAACGCTCAACGGCTATTTGTCCGCGCTCCTCTTGAAAGCGCGGCCCGTATCAGTCTTGACCGTGTGCAGGCAAATTATGTCCGCAATGTGTTAAGACTTTCTGCCGGAGCCCCTCTTCTTCTGTTCAATGGACGGGACGGGGAGTGGCAATCAACGGTCAACGAGTGCGGCCGCAAGAGCGTGACATTGGCGGTGACCGCGATGACGAGGCCGCAAGAGTCCCTTAGAGATTTCGAATATCTCTTCGCGCCACTCAAACATGCACGCCAAGACTATATGGTCGAAAAGGCCGTCGAAATGGGTGTATCGAGGCTGCGTCCCCTATTGACCCGGAGGACTCAAACCCATCGCATCAATATTGAGCGTATGAGCGCGAACGCCATTGAGGCTGCCGAGCAGTGCGGAATCTTGGCGATTCCCGACATTGCGGCTCCGGCCAAGCTCGATGAAGCCCTCGATGATTGGGATCCCCAGCGCCTCCTCATTTTCTGTGATGAAGAGGCGCCGCTCTCCGACCCACTAGCGGCGCTCGGCCAAGGCCCTCGCACGCGTGAAAACCCCTGCCTTGCCTTGCTCATTGGACCAGAAGGAGGCTTCGATGAAGCAGAGCGGCAAAGGATTTTGAAACTTCCAAACGTTATCCGTTTAGCCCTCGGTCCGAGAATCTTGCGCGCCGATACCGCAGCCGTTGCCGCGCTCTCCTTGATTCAAGCGGCTCTTGGGGATTGGCGGGAATAAATGTTAACGTATCATTATGTCGCCTCATTGTACGGTCAGAAATCGGGCGAGCAAAGAATATTGGCATCCAAATGCGTTTACGAAAGCTTATGTTCTGGTTTGGCTGCTGTCTCGCCGGCATTTTCGCAGGCATTGACAAGGCCGCTCAAGCGGGAGAATTGCCGCCCAATTCCAGCGAGCGGTGCGCGCAACGGCCGCCGCGCGCAAAAAATATGGATGCTCCAAATTGCGAGCATGTTGGCGGCCATGTGCGCGTCAACCTAGGCTCGGACTTGCCCTATCCGCCAGGCTCCGCGGGTAACTCGGCCATGCCTGTGCGGCTTGGCGATGGCGGGCCCATGCAAACCCGGCTGCAAATCCCAGCCAACGACCTCAATATTCCTATCCCGCGCTAAACTATTTCCCAAGGTAAGGAATAGGTCGCGGCTTATTTTTCTGCCGCGCGGCGAAATTTTTTCCAAGATGCAAACGGATCTCGCTCGCCGACTCCGCATCCGTTGATAGGAAGCGCGCTTGCTTCGCCATCCGCGAGCCAAAAATCCTGCACAGGCCCGCCGATAGCCTCCGCGCTGCGCCAGCAAACCTGAGCGGCTCCAGACGCCGTATCGAGATAAACCGTCATTTGGTTGCCGCCGCAATCATCGGAGACGTTGCAGGTCCAAGCGGCAAATAGGCCCTTGCCATTATCCGCGACGGGTGCTTCCGGATGGCGCTGTGATCCTTGAGAAAGCGCGAAGTAGTGCTCGCCCATGGCGGCACGCATCGCCGATTGAATGCCCGGCTGATCCCACAGGGGTTTGTGGTCAACGGCGGTTTCGGATGGATATTTGCCGGCCCATTGCGTGACGGCCGAAACATCCGCGGCCGCCGCCGTGCCGCAACAAATGCCGCCAAAGATTGCCGCGGTCTTTAAGCGAAGGCCAAAAGCCATGCCTTTCCTCCCTCTAATAAACGCATTCCTCGAAAGCGCGCTCGATATCTCCCATCCACTCCGCCTTGAATTTCCCAATCAAGCGCTCGGCTTCGTTCGTTTCCTCAAGGACCTTGTAGAGCGGAGCAAGATAAGAGGATTCATCGCGCCCCTGTGCATTGACACGATTTCGCTTGGCAAGGCCGAGCCGGGAGACATCCAAGATCTGCCGTGCGACCTCTTTAGCGGGCCGGCCTTCCACCATCGCGGCAAGGCCAAGGCGCGGGACATCGGCGCGCAGCTGCTCGCGCGCCCGCGCGCTCCAGCCCTTGACGATGTCCCAAGACGCGTCGAGCGCGGAAGGATCATAGAGAAGCCCTGTAAACAAAGCCGGGAGCGCTAGCAGAAAAGAACTCCGCCCCGCGTCAACTCCTCTCATCTCTAGGTAGTTCTTCAGCCGAACCTCGGGGAATATTGTCGTGAGATGATTGATCCAATCGGCCAGGGTCGCGCGCACGCCAGGCAGTTCGGAAAGCCCATCTTGTAGAAACCTACGAAAGTCCGCGCCCGCGACATCATGGTAGGTATCGCCGCGTTTGACGAAGTACATCGGCACCGACATGGCGTAGTCAACATAGCGCTCAAAAGACATCCCCGGCTCGAAAACAAAAGGCAGCATGCCAGTGCGGGCCGGGTCCGTATGGCGCCAGATCTCGGAGCGCATCGAGAGAAAGCCATTGAGCTTGCCATCCGTGAAAGGCGAATTGGCAAAAAGCGCCGTCGCGATCGGCTGCAACGCCAACGACACGCGGAATTTTTTGACCATGTCGGCTTCGCTCGAAAAATCGAAATTGGCTTGCACCGTGCAGGTGCGAAGCATCATATCGAGCCCAAGCGTGCCAACCTTTGACATGTGTCGGACCATGATCGCGTAGCGCTGCTTAGGCATGAGGGGCGTTTCTTCGCGGCGCCACTTTGGACTCATGCCTAGGGCCAAAAAATCGATGCCAAGCGGTCCTGCAACCCTTTTGAGGGCCGCAAAGTGGGCATCGAGCTCCGCCTCGGTTTGATGAACGGTTTCGACAGGGGCGCCGGAAAGCTCGAACTGGCCTCCGGGCTCTAGGGAAATACCTGCTCCGCTGGCAGGATCATAGAGACCGATAATCCTGGAACGGTCTGTAACGGGGGCAAATCCGAGCTCTTTTTGCATGCCCTGCAAAAGATTAGCAATGCCCCCCTGACCGAAGGATCCCTCATAAGGAACGGGCCTATGGCCGGTGCGGTAAAAAGGGATCTTCTCGTGCTCGGTGCCAATTCGAAATTGTGTTGGCTCCTTCGCTCCTTGCTCTAAATAGGCGATGAGCTCGTCGCGCGACGAAATGGGAATGCTATCCGTAATATCCCGTGTCATCGCACTCTCAACCGCCTCAATAAACCGTCTTGCCGCAGCACCCTTGTTCAACACCTAGGGCCCGTCCGCCGCTACATAAACGTGCGAAAAAAGAAGCGCAATTGCAGCCCATAAGACGCGCTAGCCCGGCTTTAGAACGCTCGCAAGCATAGCCGAAAAAGATCGAGCGTAGCGGGATTCAAAGCCTTGCCGGCTTTGAAGCTAAACTTGAGGCGCGGCCCAGGCGACGATATCGCGCATGACCTCCCGCAGCGCGGCGTTAAGCGCGGCGGCAACTGTCGCTGGATCGCTCGTGGTGACCGGCACGCGCGCGGAAAATAGGCGGCCAGACTTGATCCGCCCATTTGAGGAAAGGATCTGCGCGGCGATTTCAACCAGCGCGACATTTTGTGAAGGGTCGAAGTCAAAGCTGCGGATAGTGGTTTGCAGATTGTAATCAGCGGCGATCCCTGGCGGCCCGACCTCCTTCAAAAGATGCGCGTTTTGAAAACTTTCGATCAACCGGCTTTGCACCAAGGCAGGCAATTGCTCGACCCACCGCGCGCCGGTGAGGTAAGCAACCGATTGCGATCCTAAACGCACGACAATCTCGTCCGAGTCGGCTGGCTTGCTTGCCTCGGGGCGCAAAACGGCGAGCTGGCCGTGGGATTTACGCTGGGCGAGAGCGCTCTGAGTTGCGACGAGGTCGAAGTTCGCCGGCGCTGGCGAAGCGCACGCGGAAAGCTGCAAGGATAGGAGGATCGCGAAAAGCGATGCGGCGCCGCGCTCATGCATTTGCTTCTAGCGGTTCCCTGAATAGCTTGGAGTTTGCGACGATTTCCCGAAAATGAACTGCTGCGGGTTGTTCTCGATCGATCGGACCATCTCATTGATTTGCTCTAGCGTCCTTCGCCCGTCTGCCGCGAGTGCCTCATACTGACGTAGGCCCGCGCCGGTGAAACGGGTGAGGTTAGCGCCGATTTCCTTGAAGCGGGAATCGAAATCGCTAGCGGCTTTACGAAGGGATTTTGCTGCTTCCGCCACCTCGCCAAACGCTCCTTTTGAATCGCCTGCCGCGAGAAAGCCGTTGAGATTCGTGAGAACACCGTCGATTTTATCAGCGGCTTTGTCGAGCTTCGCCGACAATGAGGCAAAATCACTCACTATGGTTTTGACATCATCAGGGTTGATCGCTTTCACGACCTTATCCGCGTCACCAGCGAGCAATTCAAGTTTCGCCGTGAGCGGCTTGATCGCCGCGCCCACATCGGCGATAGCGCTCATGAAATCTTTCAAGCCGGACGAGTTGGCGGCGAGGGCGTCAGTGAACTTCGCGATATTCTTAACGGACTCCGACAGGGACGCGGAATTATCATCGATCAAGCGGTTTGTTTTGTCGAAAAAATCCGAGGCTTTTGTGGCGATTAGCTGCGCCGTCGCGATAAGATCTTGAAATTGCGATCGCTCGGCGAGGATCACGCCGGGATCTCTGGCGTTTGTTGCAAGCGGCGGCGCGTCACTCGATTCACCCGTCAAGGCAACGGACGCAACACCCGTAAATCCCGTATATTCGAGCCTCGCTCGCGTGTCGACGCGGACCGGCACTGCCTCTGCCACTTCGACGAGGGCATAGACCCGTGAGGGATCATTGGGCATGAGGCCGATCTTGGTGACGGCGCCAACGGGAACGCCATTGAAGAGGACAACGCCATTTGGCGAGAGCCCCGAAATGGAGCCCGTAAAAACGACTTTATAAAGTTTATGCCCGCCGCCCTTCTCGGCGCCGGAGAACCACACCAGGAACGCGACCACCCCGGCAATAACGGCCAATGTAAAGGCGCCAATCAAAGCGAAATTTGCCCGGGTTTCCATCTGAACTTGCCTGCTTTCCTTCCCCCCGACTTGCTACTTGAGACTAAATACGGGAACCCCCTTCGTCGCGCAAAGGTTCGGCCAAGGCCAGGTTCCCTATTGATTGGCGCCCCGCAACATCGGCAGTCCGCGACCGCTTCCCGTGAAAATATGCGCGGACCCACGGGTGCTCGCAGGCAAGCATCGCCGAGATGGGTCCTTCCACCACGACCTTCCCATCCGCCAGCGCGGCGATGCGGTCGCAAATCGAATAAAGACTATCGAGGTCATGTGTCACCATAAACACGCTTAGCCCGAGTGTGCGCTGCAATGTGGCGATCAACTCGTCGAATTCCGCCGCGCCGATGGGGTCGAGACCCGAGGTCGGCTCATCCAGAAATACGAGCTCCGGATCGAGCGCGAGAGCTCTGGCAAGGGCCGCCCTTTTGGTCATGCCGCCGGAAAGCTCGGAGGGATATTTATTCGCGGCGTCAGGGTCAAGCCCGGCTAGTTCAATTTTGAGCATCGCTAGCTCATCGGCGAGCCGCGGCGATAATTTCAAATGTTCCCGCATGGGAACCTGGACATTTTGCTTGACTGTCAGACCCGAAAACAGCGCCCCTTGTTGAAACATCACGCCGATCCGCCGCTCGATCGAGCGGAATTGAGTTTCGGAAAGCGTATCGATATCGGCGCCGAAAATTTCTATAAGACCGCTACGCTTTCTAATGAGGCCGAGTATGGTACGTGTGAGAACCGACTTGCCTGTTCCGGATCCGCCGACAAAGCCAAGAACCTCGCCCCGGCGGACGTCGAGATCAAGGCCCTGCATAATGAGCTTGTCGCCAAAGCCGACGACGAGATCGCGGACTTTTATGATGATTTTCGCGTCCGCCGGCGCGGGATCGGCGCCTGGCAAGCTCTGAGCCGCTTCCGTCATTAGTAGCGGATCCCCGCGAAGAACATGGCGAATAAGCCATCGACGACGATAATCATAAAAATCGACTTAACGACCGAAGCGGTGACATGCCGGCCAAGCGATTCCGCGGATCCTTCGACCGCCAGGCCTTCAACGCAGGAAATGAGACCAATGATCAGCGCCATGAATGGCGCCTTTATGAGGCCGCTAAAGAAAGTGTGCAGAATGATGGCATCGCGCAAGAGCGTGAGAAAACGCGCCGGGCCGATGCCATCATAGACCCAGCTCACGAGCATGCCGCCGCAGATTCCGGCGATGTCGGCAATGAACGTCAACAAAGGGAGACTGATCATCAGGGCAAGCACGCGCGGAACAATCAATAAATCGACAGGCCTGAGCCCCATCACGGTCAGGGCATCGATTTCTTCACGCAGTTTCATGGTGCCGAGCTCCGCGGTGATGGCGGAACCGGAGCGCCCGGCCGTCATGATCGCGGTCAGCAACACGCCGAGTTCCCGCAGCACCAAAATGCCGATGAGATCGACGACAAAAATCGTCGCGCCGAAACGACGCAATTGGAAAATGCCTTGTTGGGCAATAATGGCTCCCGACAAAAAATTGATAAGGGCGATGATCGGGGCGCCGCGCAGCGCGATATTTTCCATATGCACAACCAGAGATGTTGCGCGGAAACGCAGCGGGTGAACGAGGCTTCTGCCTATGGCCGCAACGACCTCGCCGAGAAACGCCACCCCCCTATAAAGATCGATCCCGGCTAAAGCAACGCTTTCGCCGATGTCCGCAAGAAGACGCACGGCATAAGAACCCTGCCTTGCGCGCGGCGCTTCCAAGGGCCTGAAGCGAGCCTCGCGGAGAAGGATCTCATATTCCGGACGAATGGCGTCGAGGCTTGCCCTGATGCCCTGCGCGTCGAGCGTTTGCCGGGCTCGATCGATCAGCCACGCACCCGCGGTGTCCAGCTGCAGGACACTGCCGAGATCGAAAACAACCCGACGCGCCGCCCTGCCCTCCGCAACGAGCCCTTCGGCGCGGGTTTCGATCACGTCGGACGCCTCGAGGGTCCAACGGCCGCCAAGGTGAAACCGAAGTGAGTCACCGAGCCGCTGGCTAGAAAATCTCGGACCTTCATCCATGTCTCAAGCCAGCCTCGATCTCAACAACATGCCGCAACAAAGTTGACATCGAATACATATTTGCCAATCTCTTGTGGCAAAGTCGAGGCAAGCTCAAGTACCGATCAAATACATTTAGATTATTTGCATTCTTTATACTCACCTATCGAATAACATGTTACCTTAAAGCCACAAGCTTAGCAAATCTCGCCCGAGCAGTGAACCTTAGCCCGCACGAGGGGTTGAAGAGTCTTGACTTGCGGTAGGAAAAGGAACTTTCATTAAGTAAAATAATCCGCGAAAAGGGTTTCGCGTGCCAGCCCGCTCTCGACTTCGCCGGTATCTCTCCCGCCCCGCGGCAAGGGGATGGCTGCGCATTGTCGGGTTTTATTTTGTTTTACTTGGAAGCCTCGCGCAGCTGCTGCCGCCGCAGCTTCACCACGTCGCGGCGGCTTCACAAGCGAGCACTGGTTGCCACTTCCATGCCGGCCACACGAGCGACGGCCCGCCGCAAAATGGCTCCACCGGTTGCCCTTGCTGCGCCTGTCTTTGCTGCTGTTCCTCTTTAGAGGCCGGCCTTGGCCTTCCCCCGCCTGAGGCATCGCACCTCACTTACGCGCCAGTCGTCGCGTCGGTCAGTGCGCCTCCAGCGCTCCTCGGCGCGTTCCGCCCACTCCTCGCTCACACCTGGCAATCGCGCGCGCCGCCAACCCTCATCTGACGAAAGCACAACGCTTCGCGCCGCGAAACTACCGCGCGCCAAGCTTTTCAACCGTTAGATGAGGATCCCTATCATGGCTTATAAAGCTTTCTTGGCTCGCGCCTGCGCGTTCGCGGCGGCGGCCACATCGGCGAGCATTTCATTCGCGGCCGAACCTACCCCCGCGCCACCCCCGCCTCCGCCGTTCACCTGGACAGGCCCTTACGTTGGCGGACAAATCGGTTACGCCTGGGCCAATGATAACTTGTACTATGTAGCCTACGATCCAGTCAGTGCCCTCGGTTTCAACCCGAGCACCTACATCGCGCCAAATGGAGTCATCGGCGGCGGCCATATCGGCTTCAACTATCAAATCGACAAACCGGGCGGCGGTTTTGTCATCGGCGTTGAAGGCTCGGTCGACGGGGCAAGTTTGAATAAGACCGCGGTGGCGAATTTCGTGGGCTTTGGCGACACCATCATTTCCGCATCGACCAATACGGACATCCAAGGTTCGATCCGCGGCCGTTTTGGCATCGCCTGGGGTCAGTTCATGATCTACGCCACGGGCGGCGTCGCCTTCGGTGGCTTCAACACCAGCTATGTCGCCACAGGCAATCTTAGTGCATTACCCGCGATCAACGGCGGCGCGCCGTTCTACGCGTCCAACAGTTTTTCCAATACACGCGTAGGCTGGACGGGCGGGGGCGGGATCGCGGATGCGATTACCCCCAACTGGATCGTATTTGCCGAGTATCGGTTTACCGATTTCGGTACCGTGGGAAATACTTACCTTGCCACGACTGCCCTTTCCACGGTTTCGGGCCTGTCAGGTGGCGTTTTATACTCGAACCGCACGTTGACTCAAAGCCAGGTGCAGGTTGGCTTCAGCTACAAATTCGACATGAGCGCTCCCAACCCGGAGTGGTTCTCAATCTTTTAAGCCTGGCACTGCGCCTCGCTTAGCCCGCTCGGGATAGCGTTCTTGCAATTCGGTATTCAACGGAGAAATCCTATGCGTCATCCATTCGTCTTTGCACCGCTGGGCGCGATCGCCTTCGCCGGTGCCGCTTTCGCGGCCGAGCCCGCACCTGCACCGCCGCCGCCTCCGCCCTTCACCTGGTCGGGCGTCTATCTCGGCGGCCAGATCGGTTACGCTTGGGCCACGGACAATGTTTCTTGGACGGGAACGGCGAACACCCTTGAACCCGCTGCCGGACAATTTAGCGGGGGCCCGAACGGAGTCATCGGCGGCGGTCGTGTCGGCTATAATATCCAGCCCAATCCCTGGTTCGTAGCGGGCATTGAAGGAACCGTCGACGGCACGAGCTTGCGCAAAATTGTTAATGCACCCGTCGCGGATTTTGCGGGAGACACATTCGGAAGCCTGAATTTCACCTCCAGCTCAGGAGTGCAAGGCTCAATCCGCGGCCGCCTCGGCATTGCCTTCGATCGTGTCTTGGTTTTCGGCACGGGTGGCGTCGCCCTAACAAGCTTCAACACGACATATTTTGATACAACCGGGTTCTTCACCGGATTTCCCGGCATCAACTCGACCATCTCTGTTACACGCGCGGGCTTCACGTTCGGCGGCGGCATTGAGTATGCCATCACCGACAACTGGTCGGTACAAGCAGAATACCGACATTCGAACTTCGGTCACACATCGGATTATCCGTTCTCCAATCCGGGTGCCGTCGTCGGGCTTCCCGCGGGCGGCTTTTTTGTTGCGCAGCATTATCTGACCGAGGACCAGGTTCAAGTCGGCTTCGCCTACAGGTTCGACATGATGGTTCCGCCGCCTCCAGCGCCCCCTACGCCAGCGGCCCCAGCAGGATCTGCCGTCGTTCCCCAAGCAGCCGTTGTTCCCCAAGCAGCACCGGTCAGTGCGCGGTAGCAAGGCAAGCCACTCTCTTCTCGAGGATACAGATCATGTCTCACAAAACTTCCTTGGCTTGCGCAGGCGCATTCGCCACAGCGGCTCTTTTCGTCGGCGTCGGCCCGGCTTTCGCCCATACGGTCATCGGTAACAGAATCTTTCCCGCCACGCTCACCATCGACGATCCCGGTACCGACGACGAACTGACCATTCCGGCATTCGCTTACACGTTCAGTTCAACGACCACCTATCCTCCGCTCGATGGTGCGCAAGGCTACTCATTTGACCTTTTCTACGGAAAAAGGATCACCGCTGATCTTGAAGTGTCCATCGACAGCGCCTTCCTGCATCAGGTCAATCCCCGCTTGAACGGATGGACGGGCATTGAGACCGAGGTTAAAGACCAAGTCATGGTCAACCTCGAGCATGAATTCGTTGTGTCCCTGGGTGTTTCCGAGATATGGGGCGGCACGGCCACTTCACAGATCACCCAGGTCACCCCCTCCCTTCAATATACGTACATCACCCCGAAGATTTTCATCGGCAAAGGTTTCGGCGATTTACCGTGGGATTGGGCGCGCCCCATCGCGGTGACCGGCGAGATAGATTATCATGTGCCGACAGTGGCAAGCGTCTACCAGAATAACATCTTGGTTACTCAGAATCCCACCCTAGTGACCTATGGCGCCACACTTCAATACAGCCTGTACTATATGAACGGTTATGTTCGGGAGGTGCCGGAGATCCTCAGGAACTTCATTGTCGACATCGAGGCGCAACTCACTACCCCTGTCTCGAACATTGGCCCCTCGGTCATCAATGCGGTTCCCGGAACGCATGAGACCACGGGCACGGTCGGTCCTGGCCTCTACTACTTGGCGCATGATTACGAGCTCGGCATCTATGGCGCGTTCCCGATCAATCAGGGCAGCGGCAAACATCCCGGTGTCTTTGCGATCGTCGACTTCTTCCTCGACGATCTTTTCCCCAACACCCTTGGCAAACCCATCTTCGGCCCCGCAGAATCCACAGCTTTCGACCCCTGGCATGCTTTTGAAGCGAGGACACCATGAAAAAACTTGTGAAACCTTTACTCATCGCCTCCCTGGCCTCTTCCTTGGCTGCGACCGCCGCCTTCGCGCATGCCTTCCTCGATCACTCGATCCCAAGCGTCGGAGGAACCGTGAGCGGGCCGGTGAGCGAACTCCGGCTTTGGTATACCCAAGGCGTGGTCGTTGCCTTTTCCGCTTTTACGGTCACAGGTCCCAGCGGGGCGGTTCCGGCAAGCAAGCCGGTCAATAATCCCTCGAACCAGCAGGAAGTGATCGTCCATCTCGGACGCCCGCTCGGACCCGGCACCTACACCGTCAACTGGCGGGCGCTATCGGTGGATACGCATACGACCACGGGCTCATTCCGCTTCACGGTCTCCTGAAATCAAAGGAGCTTAACGCCGCCGGTCTTGCCGAGCATCACTCCGCAAGCCGGCTATCGGTTTTGCAACCAGTCGTCAGCCCTGAAAGGGGGCGGTCATGACATTTTTTCAAGTTCTTCTTCTTGCCCAAGACGCGGCTCAAGACGCTGCTCAAGAAGCCGCGGGCCAAATGGATACCGCGTCAGGGCAGGCTCTATGGATGACGTGGTGGCCGCTCGTCATCACACGCTGGATCCATTTTGCGTCGGTGTTCGTGCTGTTTGGATCTTCGTTCTTCTGGTTCTACATGCCACGTGAGCATTCCTTCGCCCATCCGGGGCAACTGACTAAAACGCTTGCCAGGACAACCATAATGCTGCGCATCGCCGCGCCGGTCTTGGCGATATCCGGTGTCGTATGGACAGCACTCGTACTCATCAACATGACGAGCGATTTCAGCGCTGTCATCAATCCGGATGATCTCTATTCTTTCTTTTACGACACGCCGGTTGGCTTGGTGACGATCATCCGCTTTGCGCTCTTTGCGGTCACCGTGGTTGTTGCTTTCCTCCCCTGGCATGGGCGGATTTGGTATTCTTCCCTGCTGCATCTCGGCGCCCTGCTCCTGATCAGTCAAGCTTGGCTCGGCCATGCCGCCCAGGGTGGTGCCGGCGTTTATGGCGTCATCCTGATTACCGTCTATGCCATTCATATGTTTGCCGCCGGCGCGTGGGTGGGCGGGCTGCCGCCCCTCCTTTCCGGCCTCATTGAACAACGCAGCTTTTCCCCCGAGGAGGCGCGCCTATGCACCGTCGATATATTGTTGCGCTTCTCCGCCATGGGGATGGTCGCGGTGACTTTGATCGTCGCAACAGGTATCGCCAATGCCGGCTTTCGGGTCGCTGGCTCGTTCGGAGTGCTTTTCGATACCGAATATGGAAACGCTTTGTTCACGAAAATTGGCATCGTCGCGGTCATGCTCGCCTTGGCTTATTTCAACCGCTTTGTCTTTATGCCTAAGCTGCGCCGTGCGGAGCTCAAGGGAATAAAGCACATCAACCGGCTGGGCCGGAGCGTAGGTTTCGAACTAGTGCTGGGCGTGTTCGTCCTCGCCGCGGCGGCTGTCCTTGGAATCACGCCGCCGCCGCAATGAGGATTAAACCGGTGGGTGAATGGAAATCTTGGAAGACTGCTATACTTAAAACTGGGCGACCTCAAAACAGAAGGAGTGAGGGCTATGCGTTCAATCGTAATCTCCGCCATCATAGTTTGCTTAACGGGTATCGCCTCGCAAATCGCGTATGCAAAAGAGACCTATACACTGCAACAATATCCGGAGGGTTTCGCGAGCCCGAGCGTTCCCTGCAGCGCCTTCAAAAAGACCGCCAACGGAGGGTGGAAAGAAGCCGCGGTATTTGTTTTTCACGGTCAACGGTTTACCGGCAGCAACTATGCGCCAGGCTCGCACGAGGCTAGTATAATCAGCCAAAAGTGCGGAGGTAAGTGACGAGACACCTCGTTGGACCGCCGTGAGTTCATCGCCCGGGCGGGGAGCCTCGCCTTTTTTGCATCGCCACTCCCTGCTTTCGCCCGGATGGGGGTAAGCTTTGATCACGCCGTGCCGGGTGTCGGGACGACGGTGAGTGGCCCGGTTCGTGAACTCCGGCTCTATTTCGGCATTGGCGTCCCCGCTGCCTTAGCCAGCGTTCAGATCACGAATTCAGCGGGGGTAACAATTCCAACGACGAGGCCTGTCGGCGATCCTTCCGACCAGCGGATCGTGATCGTCCACTTCTCGGGCGCGCTGTCGTCGGGCACCTATAAGGTAAGTTGGCGTTTTGACGGGATTCCACAACGCCCGGCCTCGGGCACCTTCTATTTCAATGTCTCTTGAGAAGGCATTGCAATGTTTTGACGGCACGCTTCATGGTAGACCAACTTTAACTTCATTGACTCCAAAGACGTACCATATTGGTATCCAGCCAGCTTCCCGAGTCCCTGAGCATTACGATGCCGCGACGATCTGGTTTCATTGGTCGATCACCGTGCTCGTTGTCAGCCAGTGGCTGATTGCCAACGCGATCGACTGGGCTCCCGAAGGGATGGCGCGCATCACTGTCCGGTCCATCCATATCACCCTCGGCCTATATATCGCGGTGCTGCTTGCGGCGCGGATTTTTTGGCGCAGTCCATATGGGCGTGCCTTGCCGCCCGCCGATCGCGGCGCCCTGCGAATCGCATCGAAATCCGTGCACTACTTGCTTTATCTGCTCTTGATCACGGTCGTGCTGCTTGGCATCTTCAACGCCTGGGTGCGGGGCGACAGCTATTTTGGCTTGTTCAAGGTCCCCGCCTTCGACCCAGGCAATAAAGCTTTGCGCGAAGAAATTGGGAATTTACCTGGCACCATTGCCTCGGTCATCCTCATGCTTGCCGCTCTCCACGCCTCCGCCGGCCTCGCTCACCATTTCCTTTGGCGTGACGGCGTTTTGCGGCGTATGTTGCCACGGAGCGGCAAGCCGAAGTAGTTTTGCCTTCAGCCACGTCAACGGGCTCGATTTTTTGGATAGGCATGCGGCTTACGCAGCACGTTGAGAAGCATTTCCTGGCATCGGCGTTTGTCCGTGACGTCGTCATCGGGATGGCCGATGGCCTCACGGTGCCTTTCGCGCTCGCGGCGGGCCTTTCCGGCGCAACATCCTCCAGTGCCATCATCATTACGGCAGGCCTTGCCGAGGTCGCGGCGGGGGCGATCGCCATGGGCCTTGGCGGTTACCTGGCGGCAAGGACTGACCTCGAGCACTATGAGTCCGAGCTTAAGCGCGAACAAACGGAAATCAAACATCTTCCGGATGTTGAGCGCGCCGAGGTTCAGGAAATATTGGAGGAGCATGGCCTCGATCATGTCCTCGCCGAAAAGGTCACCGCCGAGCTCACCCGCGATCCCGAGTGCTGGCTGCGGTTCATGATGCGTTTTGAACTGGGGCTTGAAGAACCTCTTCCCGGGCGAGAACTCAGAAGCGCGGCGACTATCGGCGCAGCCTATATCATTGGCGGCCTCATCCCACTCTTCCCTTACTTCTTCTCCAGCACCGTCGCCCGCGCGCTGCCGATTTCCATCGTGGTGACTCTCGCCGCGCTTTTGATCTTTGGCGGCGTTAAGGGCCAGGTCACGGGTGTCGCGGTTCTCCGAAGCGCGTTGCAAACGGCGTTCGTCGGGTCCCTCGCCGCCGCCGCCGCCTACCTCATGGCGCGGCTTTTCAGCGGCTAGGCCCGATTTCGCTTATGCGCAAGCTGATCGTTTCAATAGAGCGCTTCCCCATTCGTGGCAAATTCGTCATTTCTCGAGGCAGCAAAACAGAAGCCGTCGTTGTCGTTGCGAGAATTGAAGAATGCGGCGCCGAGGGACGCGGCGAAGCTGTCCCCTATGGACGTTACGGCGAGTCTCCCGAGCTGGTCCTCGCGCAGATCGAAAGCGCGCGTACCTCCATCGAAGCCGGGGCGGACCGGCAAGAACTGCAAAGCCTACTGCCGCCTGGCGCGGCACGTAATGCACTCGATTGCGCCTTATGGGACCTCGAGGCGAAGCGCGCTGGGCTCCCCGTTCATGTCCTCGCCAAAATTGCCGCCCCTCGCCCGGTCGTAACGGCGTTCACGATTTCCGCCGGCAGCCCCGCCGAGATGGCAGCGGCGGCGGCCGCCGAACGCCAGCGGCCTTTGCTCAAAATCAAGCTCATGGGCGATGGAGACGAAGAGCGGATCGCGGCCGTCCGTGCGGCGGCGCCGGAAACGAATCTTATCATTGACGCCAATGAGGCATGGAGCGAGAAGAATCTCGAGCGAAATCTTGAGGCGTGCGTGAAATTTAGCGTCGCCTTAGTCGAGCAGCCCCTCCCTGCCGGAAAGGATTCCGCGCTCGCGGCGATGGGCCACGCTATCCCTGTCTGCGCCGATGAAAGTATCCATGATCGCAGCGGCCTGGAAGCCTTGCGGCCCCGCTATGACGCCATCAACATTAAGCTCGATAAAACCGGCGGCCTTACGGAGGCGCTTGCCTTGGCGGATTTGGCCAAAAGCATGGGCTTCGAGCTCATGGTCGGCTGTATGGTGGCGAGTTCGCTTGCGATCGCGCCAGCGCTGTTGCTCGCCGCTCGGGCCAAATATGTTGATCTCGACGGACCCTTGCTTCTCGCATGCGACCGCCGCGATGGGCTTGAATATGAGGGTTCACTCGTTTACCCGCCAGCACCGAAACTTTGGGGTTAGATCTTGATGCCTCGCATCAACTATATCATATCATTTCTTATAACAATTTCACTAACTTAAACGATAAACATAATCCAGAGCATGACAAATATAAATTAAAAAGTTGAATAGTTTGAGGGCTAAATTAATTCGGATTGATCGAGGAAATGTCGTAATCGCGCGTCGGCGTGATACAGTCGTTGCGTAATCCTGGTTTCGCTTTCCGCCACTCGACTGCATGAGCCAGCAAAATAAAACACCGAGAATATCGAAGACGAAAGGCGGCCGGACCCGTTTTGCCGCTCGCTTTGGCCCCTTCGCCGTCATCCTGGCCCTTCTCATAGGCCTTGTTAGTTTTTTGATTTTTTCCGGCTATACGCGCGTTGAGCAGACGCCGGCCGTTGTTTTCGGCCTTTTTGTTGCGAATATTCTCACCATTCTGCTCGTTTTCGCCTTTATCCTGGCGGAAGCTTACACCCTTTATTCAGCCCGCCGTGTTGGTGCTGCGGGAGCCCAACTCCATGTTCGCATCGTCGGGCTTTTCTCCATCGTCGCCGCCGCGCCGCCGCTGCTCATGGCTTGGGTCGGCTCGGTAACGTTGGAGCACAGTCTCAATCCGGCGTTTATGCAAGACGTCGGCGGCTTTGTCGAAAATACGATTGCCGCCGCCGATCTCTTCAAACAGGGGCAGTGCAAATCGCTGTTGCGGGAGGCAAGCTTAACCGCCTCTGATCTCGACCGGGCAAAGCCTTTATTCGAATTTGACCGGGCTGTATTCCGCGATTTTTTTGCTTCTCGCACGCGCTTCCTTGGCTTTGCGACCGCCGCTTTGCTGAAACCTAACGGAACGGTGGTTGAGCGGGTCGATATCGGGACTTCCGGGAGCGGCGCCATCGTGCGCCCAGACCCCGGTGATTTTGAGGATGCCAGGAAAGACGAACTCGCCTGCCTGACCATTAACAACGACCGGACTTTCGTTGCTCTGCGCAGCTTGCACGCTTTCGACGATACGTTTCTTTACGTTGCCCGGCCCGTTGATCCTTTCTCGGTCGAATTCCCTCCGCAAGCACAAAAGCTTGTGGCTCAATACAAGGGCTTCGACGAGCACCGAAGCCGCATAAGAATTGCTTTCGCGATAATGTTTATACTGATCGCCCTCATCATGCTGCTGTCGGCGACCTGGTTTGGCCTTTCCTTCGCGGATAGCCTCGTTGCTCCAATTAGGCGCCTCATCGGCGCAACGGACGAGGTCTCTTCTGGCAATCTTCATGTGCAGGTGCCGGTGCGAAAAGCCGATGGCGATTTGGCGCACTTGAGCGAAACCTTTAACAAAATGACATCCGAGCTTAGCCGGCAGCAGCATAAATTGATCGCCGCGAGCAAACTCATCAACGAAAGGCGGCTTTTTACCGAAGCCGTTTTGTCCGGCGTCCCGGTTGCGGTCCTCGGCGTCGGCCCTAAGGGAGAGATCAGCGCAATTAATGCAACGGCTGATAAACTTTTGAACCGAGACCCTGAGAAAGGGGTTAGCGGTGAGCCCGTCGCCGCTATCTTGCCGGAAATTGCAAATCTTCTCGCCGAAGCGCGCACCAGTCACTCCCATCTCGTCCGCGGGCAGATCTCATTGACGCGTGGCGGCCTTAACCGCCTTTTCAACGTCAGCATCACCAGCGAATCGAGCGCTCGTGCCGATAAAAGCTATGTCGTCACTCTCGATGATATTACCGACCTCGTAAGCGCGCAGCGCAATGCCGCCTGGGCTGACGTCGCGCGCCGTATCGCCCATGAAATCAAAAACCCGTTGACTCCCATCCAGCTCTCCGCGGAGCGGCTAAAGCGCAAATACGGCCGGCTGATCACCCAAGATCGAGACGTCTTCGATCAGTGCACGGAAACGATCGTCCGCCAGGTCGATGACATCAAGCGAATGGTGGATGAGTTCTCTGCTTTCGCTAGGATGCCAAGGGCCCGCCTTGAAAACGACAATTTAAGCGAGTGCGTGCGGCGGGTCCTTTTCCTCATGCGGGTTGCGCATCCGGACATTGTCTTCGAGGAGAAGCTTGAAGAAGAGCCAATTGAAGTTCCCTTCGACCGACGGTTGCTCTCCCAGGCTCTTCAAAATATTGTGAAAAACGCGACGGAAGGCATCGCGGCCCACTCGCCGGAGGAAGGTTTCCAAGGCAAGATTGCCGTGGGGGTCGCCGTCGCCGGGGGTGTGGCTTCAATTGACGTCATCGACAATGGGAAGGGTTTCCCCAAGGAAAACCGGCAAAGACTCCTCGAGCCCTATATGACGACGCGCGCCGAGGGAACCGGGCTCGGGCTGCCGATCGTGGCGAAAATTCTTGCCGATCATGGCGGCGGTTTGGAGTTGCGTGATGCGCCAAGCGAACATGGCGCCTGGGTCAGGATGTTTTTCCCCGTGGGGCAGAGCCCCGGCAAGCAGGATGCGAGCGGATTTGATGGGAGTGGTATTGAACAGCCGCCCGAGGCAGCCGCACCTTTGATCGAAAAGGGAGCCTAAAGCACCGCATGGCGAGCGATATACTCATAGTCGACGATGAGGCGGATATCCGGGATATAGTTTCCGGCATCTTATCCGACGAAGGCCATGGAACCCGGACCGCCAAAAATTCCGACGAGGCGCTCGCCGCCATCGCCGCCCGCCGCCCGACACTCGTGTTCCTGGATATATGGCTGCAAGGCTCAAGGCTTGATGGGCTTCAGTTGCTGAAAGTTGTCAAAGACCAAAACCCCTCCCTCCCCGTCGTCATGATTTCGGGCCATGGCAATATTGAAACAGCCGTTTCGGCGATAAAACTTGGCGCTTATGATTTCATCGAAAAACCATTCAAGGCCGACCGCCTTGTGCTGGTCGCCGAACGCGCCCTTGAAGCCTTCCGGCTCAAACGGGAGGTCACCGAGCTGCGCACCCGTGCCGGACGCAGCAATAAAATCATCGGTAGATCGGCTGCCATCAACCAACTGCGGCATGTCATCGAGCGCGTTGGGCCAGCCAACTCGCGGATCTTGATCACCGGGGCGCCAGGTTCCGGCAAGGAGCTGGCCGCCCGCAATATCCATGCCGCTTCGGCGCGGGCCAACGCTCCTTTTGTCACGATCAATTCGGCGACGATCGGGCCAGAGATCATGGAGATGGAGCTTTTTGGCGCCGAAGCCAAGGATGGAGCGGGCCGCAAGGTTGGCGCTCTCGAGGAAGCCCATGGAGGCACGCTTTACCTCGACGAAGTCGCCGACATGCCGAAGGAAACCCAAGGCAAGATTCTGCGCGTCCTCGTCGAGCAGAATTTCCTTCGCGTTGGCGGCGCGACAAGAGTTCATGTCGATGTCCGCATCATCTCGTCGACGTCCCGCGACCTTCCCAAGCTCATCGCCGATGGCGCCTTTCGCGAGGACCTTTTTCATCGGCTGGCGGTCGTGCCGGTGCGGGTCCCGTCGGTCAGCGAGCGGCGCGAGGATATCGAGGAATTGATCGCTTATTTCATGCAAGAGCTTTCCGTGACAACGGGCTTACCCAAGCGGGTCATTGCCGAAGATGCCATGGCGGTGCTGCAGTCGCATGACTGGCCCGGCAATGTCAGGCAGCTTCGCAATAATGTCGAGCGTCTGATGATTCTCGCGAGCGGGGATCCGGAGTCCCCGATTACGGCCGATATGTTGCCTTCCGAGATTGGCACGCTCGTCCCCTCAACCCCGAATAGCTCCGGCGGCGAGAAACTGATGAGCCTGCCGCTGCGTGAGGCTCGCGAAGTTTTTGAGCGCGAGTATCTCATCGCCCAGCTCAACCGCTTCGGCGGCAATATCTCACGCACCGCCGAGTTCATCGGCATGGAGCGCTCCGCGCTCCATCGCAAATTGAAGTCGCTGCAGGTGGAGTGAGGTGCTCGCAACTAATGGAACGAGGCGCAGACAGACCTGCCAATCTAGCGCTCGCCTCCATACCTAATTTCTATGCATTTGTTACTACATTTGACCAAATTGTCAGTGACTTGGTCCTGGCGGAAAGAAATGGGAACTGGCAGCACGTTTTGAAGCAAACCGACAAGCTGTTTGGCGCACCAATATGGGGCTCCCTCAACGACCCCAACAAAATTTCAACCCCAAAGGGTTGATGCGGCGGCGTTTGAACACCTTGAGAATTTGATCTCCACCACGAGTAGTGTAGTAATGGATACAGCTCCGAAAATAAACTAATGGCTGTTTGATTTTGCGAGTCTATACTATTAACGGATGGGCAGTCGATCCTTTGTCCGTTTTCAGTGACGGAAATGTCTTGAATTGACTTAATTATATGCCATCTCTTTGCATCATCGAGACCAAGAATAGGAGATTTAGCGGAATCGTGAATGTCGACGGGTAATTGCGAGACGCCTGATACCGAAAATGGCCATTTGAGTTGCTGTATGATTGGAAAGATCGCCACGAGGGCCGTGCAAAGCATAATCGCGCCAGCCCACCATCTGAAATCGGCAACAACGAGCGCCGCTGTGTTGGAAAACCGGACACCTAGAGCGGTTCTAATATCCACCCAAAAATAATCCAGTACCACAAGAACGGCGGCTATAATCCAATTCCACCAGAAGCCGGATTCTTTCATCGTCTCAAATCCGTGCAGCACGTAGCCGAGAATGAATAGACCGATGAAGACTCGGACGGCATCGTCCGGTGTGGTAGGAGGGGAAGCCTCGGACACCAAGCAATTCCTGCGCGCAAAGAGAAGGATAGAGTCCCTCTCGCATCCTGCGCGTGGTCCGTCAAATGGTTAGAGATGAATACGCAGCATTCCTTAAAACACGGAGCGCTGAGCTTCCTTGACACGGCGGTCATGGCGGTCGCCGGCTCGGCGCCGGCTTATTCCATTACCGCCAGCTCCTCCGCTCTTATTGCCGCCGTCGGGCTTGCGAGCCCCGCGACGTTACTCATCGCGTTTTTTCCGATGGCCGGTATCAGCCTTGCGTTCTCCAATCTCAACCGCTGGCGGTCGGATGCCGGAGCCGCCTATGCCTGGGTGGGCCGGGCGATGCATCCAGCGCTCGGCTTCATCGCCGGCTGGGCTCTCTTGAGCCTCTCGACGATCTTCATGGTCGCGGCGGCGCTGCCGGCGGCCGAAGCAACCCTCGAACTTGTCGCGCCCGCGCATTTGCATGATGTGCGCTGGGCAACCGGCATCGGTATCGTCTGGTTTTTGGCCGTGCTCACCCTCGTCAATGTAGGAATTACCGCCACCGCAAGGGTGCAGCTCGCGCTTGCTTTGTTTGAGGTTGGTGCCCTCATCATAATCAGCGCCGCCGCGATTTTTCACGCGCATACGGCCCCGGCGGCCTTCTTTTCCTGGGACTGGTTTTGGCCCTCGTCTTTTGCAAGTATAAGCTCATTCTCGGCTGGAATGCTCGTCTCGGTCTTTTACTATTTTGGCTGGGATGTATCGGCCAATCTCGCCGAGGAGACGGCGAACGCCAAGCATGCGGCGGGGCTTGGCGGCATCATTGGCGTGGCCGTCATCGTCGCGCTTTTTCTCCTGGCGCAAGTCGCCGCCCAAATGGCTTTGAGCGGGCAAGACATCGAAGCCAACGCCGGCGATCTCCTGCCGGCGCTCGGCCAGGCTGGTCTTGGTGCCACTGGGAGCGCTTGCGCGATACTCGCCGTCATGCTCAGCACCATCGCCACGTTGCAAACGCAGCTTGTCCAATGCACGAGGCTTTTGTTCTCCATGGCCCGCGATCGCGTCATCGCCGCCCCGATGGGCTGGCTTCACCCGCGCTTCCAAACACCCTGGCTTGCGGGCATTGCGGTTGCTGGCGTCGCGCTTTGCCTTTTCGCCGCCTCCGCCACCATGCCGAGCGTGAAGCAGCTCATGGGCGACCTCATCAATGCCATCGGTATCCAGGTTTCCTTCTACTACTCTTTGGCAGGAATCGCCTGCGCCTGGTATTACCGCAACGTCATGTTCGCGAGCGCTAAACCGTTTATTTTTTTGGGGCTGATCCCATTGGCCTCGGCCGTCTTCGTGGCCTGCGTCGGTCTTTACGAGCTGCCCCAGCTCGGCTTACGGGTCTCCGCCATCAGTATGGGGACGATCGCGCTCGGCATTATTCCGCTCACCTACTATCGCCGGCATTACCGCAGCCGCTTCTATACCGATCCGCCAGAAGCCGCCGGGGCTAGGCGAACGCCATGATAACGGCATCCACGGCGAGGAAGTCTCCGGGCCGAGCATAGATTTCAGTGACCCTCGCGTGGGAATCGGCGCGGATCACGGTCTCCATTTTCATCGCCTCGAGGACGCACAGCGCCTCGCCTGGCGTGACCACTTGGCCTTCGGTAACCGCGATCGACCGGACGAGGCACGGCATGGGGCAGCGCAGGACATTCGCGCCCAGCGCGGCTTTCTTCTTCGGCATGAGCAAAGCAAGGTCGGCTTCCCGCCGCATGAAGACGCGCGTCGCCGCGGCGAAGCCGCCGTGGTTCAAATGATAACCGTTCAGAACAGGGCGCAGTTGAACCGCGATGGCGGCGCCGTCGACGGTGCCGAACCAGACGGGTTGCCCTGGGACCCACTGCGAGGCCACGGAGTGAACACCGCCGCTAGCCTCGAACCGCACGAGCAGCTGTTCCGCTGTCTCCTCGAGAATGATGTCGTACCGGGACTCCGCGACCATCACCGAACAGCTGGGAAACTGCGCAGGCGGCGCGGCCGCTCGCCACTGGCCCGAAATCGTGCGCCGCCGTTTTTTCAAAACGAGATCGGCCGCCGCCGCGATACTCGCAAACAACTCCGCCATTGTGCCTTCTGGCGGAGCAGGCGCGAACCCACGCGGATACTCGTCCGCGATGAAATTCGTTGAGAGCTTGCCCAAGCGAAAGCACTCCCGCCCCAAAATGCTGGCGAGAAAGGCAAGGTTATTGGCAACGCCGTCGATGGCAAAGGCGTCCAGCGCCTGGCTTGCCCCCGCGATGGCCGCACCGCGATCCGGCGCGTGGGTAACGAGCTTGGCGATCATGGAGTCATAATGGATCAAGATCTCATCGCCCTCTCGCACGCCGGAATCGATGCGTAAAGTAAAGCCATCGCGCCGCTCTATAGCGGGAAGCCGGTAGGTTTTCAGCCGGCCAGTTGAGGGCAGAAAATTGCGCGCCGGATCTTCGGCAAGGATGCGGCATTCCAGCGCCGCGCCATGGAAAGACACATCCTCCTGTGTAAGCCTTAGCCGCTCGCCGGCCGCCGACCGGATCATCTCGTCGACAAGATCGATACCAGTGATGAGCTCGGTCACCGGATGCTCGACCTGCAGTCGCGTATTCATTTCGAGGAAATAAAATCCGCCATCCCCGGCGGCGAGGAACTCCACGGTGCCAGCCGAATCGTACCCCACTGTCCGCGCCAAGGCGACCGCCTGCGCGCCCATGGCGGCGCGCTGCTTGGCGTCAACACAAGGGGATGGCGCTTCCTCGATGACCTTCTGATGGCGGCGCTGAATCGAGCATTCGCGCTCGCCGAGATGGATGACATTGCCATGCCGGTCGCCAAGGATTTGGACTTCGATGTGCCGCGGACCCGCGATGAACTTTTCAATAAACACCCGGCCATCGCCAAAGGCGGATTTTGCTTCCGAGCTGGCGCGCGCAAAACCCTCGGCGAGTTCTTCGCGCGAAGAAATGAGCCGCATGCCGCGCCCGCCGCCGCCCGCCGCGGCCTTGATCATCAAAGGATAGCCGATCTCGGCAGCGATCTTCTCCGCCTCGCCCAAATCTTCGATCGTTCCCAAAAACCCCGGCACGGTGGCAACGCCCGCCTCGTGGGCGCGCCGCTTGGCTTCGATCTTATCGCCCATGGCTTCGATCGCGCCGGCGTTTGGGCCGATGAAGGCGATGCCCTCGGCGAGGAGCGCTCGCGCAAAGGCCGCTTGCTCGGACAGGAACCCGTAGCCCGGATGAACCGCCTCCGCCCCCGTCGCCTTGCAGGCGCGGATCATGTTTTCGACAACGAGATAGCTTTCTGGCGCGGGCGGCGGCCCGATACGAACCGCCTCGTCCGCGAGCTCCACATGGAGGGCGGCGCGATCGGCGTCGGAATAGACGGCCACCGTCGCAATCCCCATTTTTCGCGCGGTCTTGATCACCCGGCAGGCGATTTCGCCGCGATTGGCAATGAGGATTTTTTTGAACATGGCCAGAGAATGTCCGATTGCGGGAGAAAATCTTACCAAAAAGTTTCACGTGAAACATTTTTGTAAGGTCGGGGCCGAGAATCTTACAAGGCTGCAAACAGATATCGGAGGCACGCGTGTAGAATAGCCCATCTTGCCTTTTTCTTCTCCCGCCATAAGCTTGGGCCGGGGGGACGATGGCCGATCCACAGGAATTCGCCAGCAAGGCGAGAGATCTGCAAGCGCTACGTGATGCCGTCGCCGACGCGGCGAGCGTCAGCGGCGGCCTCTGGTTCAGCTATATCTTCGTCCTCTTCTATCTTCTCATTGCGGCGGGCGGCGTCACTCACGCCGATCTCTTCCTCGAACACCCCGTCAAACTGCCCTTCCTCAATGTCGATCTGCCGCTCAAAGGCTTCTTCTGGCTCGGCCCCGCCATTTTCCTCATTGTCCATACCTATGTGCTGTTGCACTTTGTGCTGCTCGCCGGAAAAGTCGGCGATTTCGACCGGCGATTGCGCGAGCAAATCGCAGACGATGAGACTCGCGCGGATCTACGCCGCCAGCTGCCGAGCAACATCTTTGTGCAATTCTTGGCTGGGCCGCGCGAGGTGCGGGGAGGCGTCTTGGGGTTTTTGCTGCGCACTGTGGCCTGGATCAGCCTCGTCTTTGGCCCCATCGCACTTTTGGTTTTCTTTGAATTGCAGTTTTTGCCCTACCATGATGAGGCGATCAGCTGGTGGCATCGCATCGCCGTTGTGCTTGATATTGTTCTGCTGTGGATTCTTTGGCCCCCAGTGGTGAAGGGGCAACAAATGTCGTCAGTGATCCAGGGTGGCCAGGGCTGGCTTGGTTGGCGCATTTTTCGATGCTTTTGGTTCGAGGCACTCAACGCGGTGAGCGTCGCAGCGGTTTTGTTGGTTACAATCGTCGGCACATTCCCCGGAGAAAAGACAGACGTTTTGTTTTGGTGGGCCGGGCCGTTTTTTACATGGTCTCGGATATTTCTGATCGCTGGGGAAGTTGATCCGGCCGAACGCAAACCAAAAAGCCTTTGGTCGAACGTGCTTGTTCTGCCGGGTTTTGACGCGATCGATCGCGTCAAATTCGATAGCGACGCGAAAATCGAGGCGGCGTCCGAAACGATTTCCCTGCGCGCCCGCCATCTTGAGGGCGCGGTGCTTTCCGGCGCGAAGCTGAGGAGGGCGGATTTTACCGGCGCGTTTTTGCAGCGTGCGAAGCTCGACAAGGCCGATCTTCGCCAAGCAAACTTCAAGTGTGGTGACGTCAAGGATCCTAACGTCAAGGATCCTGGGCATCAGCATCCAACCCAATGCGCTTATCTCGAGGGCGCGTCGGTTGTCTCGGCGCTGCTGCAAGGCGCGTCGCTCGATGGCGCGCAGCTGCAGGGCGCGTCACTAAAAGGCGCGCAGCTGCAGGGTGCGTCACTCATGGGCGCGCAGCTGCAGGGCGCATCGCTCGACTTCGCGCAGTTGCAGGGCGCGTCGCTTCAGTTCGCGCAGCTGCAGGGCGCGTGGCTCAACGACGCCCAGCTGCTGGGCGCGTCGCTCGATCACGCGTGGCTGCAGGGCGCGTCGGTCGTCTCGGCGCGGCTGCAAGGCGCGTCGCTCGATGGCGCGCAGCTGCAGGGCGCGTCGCTCAATGGCGCGGACCTGGAGGGTGCATCACTAGACGGAGTGTTCGTTTGGAGAGCGGACGCTCGAGACGCAACATGGAAGGGCACCCGCGTCTCCTCACCCAACACAGACGCAATGTCAGTCCCTGAGTTCGGAGATCTCAAAGAGACGATTTTCGAACAAATTCTAGAAGGCGACCGGAGGCGCGACGCCATGGAGAGGATCCAGCGGGCCCTCGACCCCAAGCCTCTCGAGGGCGAGGACGAGATGGCCGATATTTGGGAGGACCAGGCAGACTATTCCCCGGACCGAGACAAGTACGAAGAAAGCCTCGCCAAAATTTGGCGGGAGATTGGCTGCGCAGCGGAAGGAGCGCCATACGTGGCTCGCGCGTTGCTGACACCCATGGAATACGTATCTCCCTTCGCCGAAGTCAGCCCCCACCCGGCTGCGCTCGCAAGAGTTTTGCCCGCCATATTCAGGGGCTTTCGTTTCACCAAAGACAGCCCCTACCCGCCCGCGTTCGCAAAAGCGTTCCTCGACGAAGAGCATTGCCCTGGCGCACGTGGGCTATCAGAGGAAGACAAGGCAACACTCAAAGAGTTGGCGGCCAAAGCGCCCTCCCCCGCACCATCGCAGACGACACCAAAACATTGACGCCCGGATTATGCTTGGCCTTCACATTCGAAGCGCCGCCTCGCCCTCATGCTTCGACACGAACGTCATTGCGAGGAGTGAGAGCTCCGAAGCAATCCAGGGCAACGGTTAGACATTGGCGTTCGCGCATGGCACAAGCGCACCAAAATGTTCTTCCGGAAAAGCCCATGTCTGACCTTCAAATGCTTCAAGCGGAGATTTCCATCAAGATTGCCGAGAGCGAGGACGAGCCGGCTCTGGAAGCGGTGCGGGTCGCGGCGCTCGGTAAAAAAGGCTCGATTTCGGCCTTGCTGGCTGGGCTCGGCGCGCTGCCCCCCGATGAGCGCAAGGAACGCGGCGCCGCCGTCAATGCGCTGAAGGACGCGATCACCGAGGAAATTGCCGCGCGGCGGGCGGTTTTGAAGCAAAGCGCGCTCGAAGCGCGCCTGAGAGAAGAATCCCTCGATCTGACCTTGCCGGTTCGCACGCATGGATTGGAGAGCGGGCGCATCCACCCGGTCAGCCAAGTCATGGACGAGCTTGGCGTCATTTTCGCGCGCATGGGCTTTGCGGTCGCCGAGGGCCCGGACATCGAAAGCGATGATTATAATTTCACCAAGTTGAATATCCCCACCCACCATCCGGCGCGGGATATGCACGATACGTTTTTCTTCCATCCCGGCCCGGACGGCACCCGCAAGGTTTTGCGCACGCACACGAGCCCGGTCCAAGTGCGGACCATGCTGTCGCAAAAGCCGCCGATCCGGGTGATCTGCCCGGGCCGTACCTACCGCTGCGATTCCGACCAGACCCATACGCCGATGTTTCATCAGGTCGAGGGGCTCGTCATCGACCGCTCGGCGCATCTTGGCCACCTCAAATGGATTTTGGAGGAGTTTTGTAAGGCATTTTTCGAGGTTCCGGAGGTCAAAATGCGCTTCCGGCCGAGCTATTTTCCGTTCACCGAGCCCTCGATGGAGGTCGATATTCAGTGCTCCCGCAAAGGAGGGGAGATGCGGTTCGGCGAGGGCAGCGACTGGCTCGAAATCCTTGGCTGCGGCATGGTGCATTCCAATGTTCTTCGAAACTGCGGCCTAGATCCCGATGTTTATCAAGGCTTTGCCTGGGGTCTTGGAATCGATCGCATCGCCATGCTGAAATATGGGATGCCGGACCTGCGCGCTTTCTTCGAGGCGGATATCCGCTGGCTCGATCATTATGGGTTCCGTCCGCTCGATATTCCCAGCCTCGCCGGCGGTCTTAGTTCTTGATATATAACAACTGTCATTTATTGTATGAGGTTATTGCGGCTTTTTGCAAACTCCGCTAAGCTCCGCCCGCTGAAAAAACGGGGCTTGCATGGTCGTCAGGGTTGCGACAGTGGCGTTCGAGGGTATCGAGGCGCGCCCGGTCGATGTCCAAGTGCAGATCGCTAACGGCAATGTCGTGTTCACCGTGGTCGGTCTCGGCGATAAGGCGGTCGCCGAGTCCCGTGAGCGGGTCCGCGCCGCCCTCAATGCCTGCGGCCTTGCCGTGCCGGCGAAGCGCATCACCGTCAATCTCGCTCCCGCCGACTTGCCAAAGGAGGGCAGCCATTATGATTTGCCTATCGCGCTCGGCATCATGGCGGCGATGGGCGCGGTGCCAAGCGATGCTCTGGCCAACTATACCGTTCTTGGTGAATTAGCGCTCGACGGGACCGTCACCGCCGTCGCCGGCGTGCTCCCCGCCGCGATCGCGGCAAATGCCCGAGGCCAAGGCCTCATCTGCCCTCAGATGAGCGGCGCGGAGGCTGCGTGGGCGAGCCCGGACCTCGATGTGCTGGCGCCGGTCTCGCTCATTCAGATTGTCAATCATTTTAAAGGCACGCAGACGATGGCGCGGCCCCGTCCGGCGGTGCGCAAGCAGGCCCGCTTGCAGCCCGATCTGCGCGATATCAAGGGTCAAGAAAGCGCCAAACGGGCGCTCGAGATCGCCGCCGCGGGAGGGCATAACCTCCTCCTGAATGGCCCGCCGGGCGCTGGAAAATCCATGCTCGCCGCGCGGCTGCCGTCGATCCTGCCCCCCCTGACGCCGCGTGAACTTCTTGAAATTTCCCTGATCCAATCCATTGCTGGCGACCTTGCGGGAGGCGCTCTGACCGATTGCCGCCCCTTCCGCGCCCCGCATCACTCGGCATCCATGGGGGCGCTCGTCGGCGGCGGTACGCGGGCGCGGCCCGGCGAAATTTCGCTTGCCCACCTCGGCGTCTTGTTCCTTGACGAATTGCCAGAATTTCAGCCGCAGGTATTGGATAGCCTGCGCCAGCCGCTGGAAACGGGCGAGGTCGCTATCGCAAGGGCCAACCACCGCATTGTCTACCCGGCCCGCTTCCAGCTGATCGCCGCGATGAATCCCTGCCGTTGCGGCCATGCGAGCGAACCTGGCTTTATCTGCAATCGTCAATCGGCGGCGCGTTGCGCGGCTCAGTATCAGGCGCGTCTCTCGGGCCCCTTCTTGGATCGTATTGATCTTTATGTCCATGTGCCCGCGGTATCCGCTGCCGATTTGATGCTGCCGCCGCCCGTCGAAGGATCAAACGAGGTTGCGCGGCGCGTCGCCGCCGCTCGCGAGGTCCAGCTCGCCCGCTATACGAGCCTTGGTCTTCCGAATATCGGATCGAATGCGGCGGCGCCCGCCAATCTCATCGAAGCGGTCGCGGAGCCAGATGCCGGGGGACTAGCTCTAGTCAAGGACGCGTCGGAACGACTCCACCTTTCCGCCCGCGGCTTCCACCGGATTTTAAAGCTGGCGCGCACCATCGCGGATCTTGATGGCGCGGCCAAGGTCGGACGTGCGCATCTCGCCGAGGCGCTGACTTACCGAATTGACCCCGCGCGCCAGCTGCAAGCCGCTTAAGGAGGCGCGGCTACCTAGCATACTCAACTAATTACTTACTTCGCGCTATGTTCTCGATAGAATGGAAATAGGTATATGCAACTCATACTCGTCTTCATCGTTGTACTTAGTATTTTGCTGTCTTCCGGATCTCAGGTGCTCCTCAAGTATGGAATGACGAGTCCTGAAATAACGGCCGCCCTGGCTCAAGAGAACCCTTTACGCCTCGCGCTTACGATCGTGGGGTCTCCCGCGGTCTTCACGGGCTTGGCGTGTTTCGCGCTAAGCGCCATTGTGTGGCTTTTCGTGCTATCAAAACTGCCGCTTTCGACGGCGTATCCATTTGCGGCACTTGGGATTGCGATCTCGGTGGTCGCCGGGCGTTTTCTTTTTAACGAACCCATTTCGGTAATCAAATTAATTGGCGTGAGTATGATTATTGCCGGCTTGGGAACGGTATCTGTTTCCTCGTAAAGCTTGGATACTGGGAATGGCCCCGCGTTTCATGGGATAGTTAACCACTCGCCAACGCGACGGATTGGCGGCTAAACCTTACTTACAAAGAAATCATGTCACAATATCTTGCAGTTTTGAAGGCGAAGGATAATAGGACCGAGGAGGTCGAAAGCGTCCTTAGGACGCCGGACGCGACGACATTGGTCATCGATTTGGATGGCAGCCTCGTACAAACGGATATGCTGTATGAAAGCTTTTTTGCAACCCTCGCAAATGGCTTTGGGCATTATCTTTCGATGCTCTTGGCTTTGCGCCGGGGCAAAGCCCATCTCAAAGCTTATCTTGCGGATGCAGGTCCACTTGATTGCGAGCTACTCCCCTACAACGACGCGGTTCTTGAGTTCGCGCGAATTGCCAAAGCCGAAGGCCGTTCTGTCTATCTGGCGACGGCAAGCGATCAACGCCACGCTGACGCGATAGCAGAGCACCTCGGAATATTTGATGGTGTTTTTGCATCGGATGGCGCGACAAATCTCGCCGGCGAAGCGAAGGCGCGTCGCCTGGTTGGTGCGTTTGGCGAAGCTGGGTTCGACTACATCGGAAACAGCAACGCGGACATCGCGGTTTGGGCACATGCGCGAAAAGCATACGTCGTCGGAGCAACGCCCTCATTATTACGGAAGACCGCATCACTCGGGGGAACGGCCGAACTCATCCACGCGCCGCGCGCTTCGCTCGGCACCTGGGTGAAGGCGCTCCGGGTCCATCAGTACGTCAAGAACACTTTGGTGTTCGTGCCGCTCCTGACAGCCCACGCTTTCGCGCCGCATTTCGCTCTCAACGCGGCGCTGGCGTTTATCGCCTTTTCACTGTGCGCCTCGTCGGTCTATCTACTTAACGATCTGGTCGATCTCGATGCCGATCGCCGCCATCCGACCAAACGCAAGCGGCCCCTCGCGTCAGGAGCTATCCCGCTCGCGCACGCGGCGTTTGCAATTCCTCTTTTATTTTTCCTAGCCTTCTCTTTTGCAAGTCTCGTTTCGCTGAAATTCGCCGGCACGCTGGCGGCGTATTTCGCGCTGACGCTCGCCTATTCCTTGAGCCTGAAGCGCAAGCTCCTAGTAGACGTGGTTGTTCTCGCAATGCTCTACACGACGCGCGTGATCGCCGGCGCCGTCGCCCTCCCGGTTGTGCCATCCGAATGGCTGCTTGCCTTTTCCATGCTTGTCTTTACGTGCCTCGCGCTTATCAAACGCTACGTCGAACTCGCGCTGCGCATCGATAAACGCCTTCCGGATCCATCAAACCGAAACTACCGGCTTTTCGATCTGCCGATCGTCGGCGCGCTCGCGGCGGCAAGTTGCGTCAATGCGGTGACGGTTTTTGCGCTATACGTCTCGTCCTCGGCGGTACAGAATATCTACCGATATCCTCAGGCGCTTTGGCTCATCTGTCCCATTTTACTTTATTGGCTAGGACGAGCGGTGATCTTAGCTCACCGCCGCGCAATTGATGACGACCCCATCGTATTCGCGCTGCGTGACCGGAACAGCTATCTCTGCGGCGGGCTAATGATTCTCATTGTTCTGTGCGCGATCTGAAACCAAGATCCGCTCGGACACCGACAAGGTATCTACGGGCGTGGATCCTAAGGCAATTAATCTACTAGAGGCAGGCTGATGCAATTTTCAAAAATGTGGACGACATTCTTCTTTAGCATACTCGTCTTGATCATCATCAGCCTGGCTGTCTTTTCCTTTCCTTACGCCCCGCTAGAAGATCTGCCGGAATGGATTTACCAGGGTTATATCTTCAATAAGCTCGTGGCTGGAGCACCCTCCCTGGATTTTTCCTTGAAGACTTTTCCGGTGCCTTACGCCCTTTTCCAGTCGATCGTTAGTTTTTGTCTAATATTCGTTTCTCCCATGATAACAAGCCGTATCGTCATTCTCCTCTACGCGGCTCTCGCATTGTTCGCCGTCTACCGTGTGATCTTGCGTTATCGTCTCGATGGGCTTGTCGCGTGGCCGTTGCTGATTTCAATCGTCATACTGAATTCGCCGTTCTGGAACGGCTACATGGGGTATCAGTTCGGCTTGATAGTGATTCTACTCTATCTCGGTTTGCCGGACGATAGTCAAACGGACACAAGGTGGGTCTGTTTGTTCCCTGTACTTGCTTTCTTTGCGCACGGATGGGCATTCGTCTCGATATTGGTGTTGATGGGAGCGAACGCGCTTTACCAGCGGCGGGTAGCGGCGGGCTGCGTTGGAATAGTGCCGTCAATGCTGCTCTTGGTCTGGTATCAGACTTACAGTGTCAACCCGGGCGCGCTTAATGAACTGTATCCCGTGGGGCAAATCAACATTTTTGCCTATAAAATCTATACGCTGCTGAAAGCGGCGCCTTTCCATAATCCGATCGCGCTCAGCTTCAACGCATCGGAGCAATATGGCACGGCATATTTGACCACGGGACTATTAATTGATGCGATTTTCATGCTGGCCTTACTCCTTCTTGTCGTAAGCGCGATCAGGAAATCGGATTTGGGATTGATCTTGCGCAGACCTCAACTGCTCGCCGGGGGGCTCCTGGTGCTGATCGCCGCCGGTTTGCCGCGGACGGGATTTGGCATGGCTAACCCGGGCGAGCGTGTTTTGTATCCAGCGATGGTTGCGCTTACAATTGCCTTTTTCGCGGAGATCAAGTTTCCCCTCATGCCGAAGGCTCTCTTAGGCGGCGCGCTTCTTGGTGGCGTGGCGCTATTTACTTTTGGACTTATCGGAGCGAGCTCCCACTATCGCGCCGCGGCCGCCGTTCTCGACACGCCCGCGCCAGCCGGAAAGCAAACGATCTCAAGTGAAGCCCTTTTTGGTCACCGCCTCGTACAATTCGACGAAAAAATGAAGCTGCTTGAGCGCGCTTGGCACGACGATCTTATGCCCACGGAACCTCTCGCATTTGAAACGGCACTCATCGCGCCGAGGGGCGGTAGATAACTCGCCGGCGGTGGGCTGAAAAATCCGCACTCGCGGCAGCGTAGGAGGCGCCGCCACCCGGAGATGCTGAAGCCCTTCTCTACTTCACTCTACTTCGCACAATTGTTTGCTCCGCGGTCCCCCCAGTCCCGGCGCCGAGGCTGTTCAAGTCCCGCAAGCCGCCGGTTCCCGCCCCGATGCCGCTACCGTTGATGCCACCCGTGTCAAGACCAAGCTCGATCTGATCCCTAAGCCCGCCTGTTCCAGAGCCCAGGGCCCGGCCCGTGCCAACGACGCCGCCAACCGAGGAGCCCAATGATCCGCCATCGCCGAGGCCGCCGGCCCCCGTTCGCGTCGCTCCAAAAACGCCCCCCGTGGCGTTCCCGATGCCAAGACCCGTCCCGCCCGTGCCGGCGCCTACGTGGCCCGCTCCGCTGATTTGCTGCACGTTACGGCCAGCCGCATTAAGCCCGGCGCCGACACCAGTCCCAGCGACACCGCCACCCCTCGTCACGACAGGAGCCGGAGTCGTGGGAACAGCACGCGCTTGCGCATGCGCCTGGGTCACGGATGCCACGAAGGCGATCGCCCAAAAGAAAGCTCCTTGGCGCTGCATGCAAATTCTCCGAGCGTCATACTCCGATTATTTTACCGCGAAAGCATGGCTAGGGCAATGAAAGCACGCGATTGGGACAGATTTGCGTTTAAGAATTTGCTAAAGAACGGAACGCGGTTTCTAGATTTTCTGGCAAAAGCAAGGATCGTCGAGTTTATAAATTGCCCTCGTTGGATGAATTCGCGCGCGGCAGGCTGCTCAAACTCGAGCTCGCATCGCTAAAGCGCACGCTCACCGACTACGAGCGAGAAGGGAGCGCCCTTGTAAAAAGCCAAGGGCGCCGCCTCCTATCCTTTTCGTGCAATGACTATCTCAATCTCTCTCATCACCCGGCGGTCAAGGACGCCGCCATGGCGGCGATCCGCCGCTATGGCGTGGGCGCGGGCGCTTCGCGACTCGTCACCGGCAACCATCCACTCTATCGCCAACTCGAGATGCGCCTTGCTCGCCTCAAGGGCGCGGAGGCCGCCTGCGTTTTTGGCTCTGGCTACCTCGCCAATACAGGGATCATTCCAGTTCTCGCCGGCGAGGGGGATCTCATCTTAGTTGATGAACTCGCGCATGCCTGCCTCTTTGCCGGAACCAAGCTTGCTCGGGCGCAAACCATGGTTTTTCGTCATAATGACACAGCCCATGCGCGAGCGTTGCTTTCCGCCCACCGGGGCCAATTCCGGCATGCACTCGTGGCAACGGATGGTGTTTTTTCGATGGATGGCGATCTTGCTCCGCTTTCCGAGCTGAGCACGCTTTGCGCGGAATATGATTGCTGGTTGATGAGCGACGACGCCCATGGACTCGGGGTTTTGGCTGGCGGCCGCGGCTCCGTGGCGCTTGCGGGGCATGGCAAAGTGCCGCTGCAAATGGGAACATTATCAAAAGCCATCGGCTGCTATGGCGGCTATCTTTGTGCATCTCAGCCGGTGATCGACCTTATCAAGACGCGGGCGCGCACTCTCGTTTATTCGACGGCTCTACCGCCCGCCATAGTGGCCGCGGCGATCGCGGCTCTCGGCGTCATCGAAAATGATAAAGAGCTAACAACAAGGCCACTGGCGAACGCGAAGGCTTTCACTTCAAAACTCGGCCTGCCGGAAGCGCAAAGCCCGATTGTGCCGCTCGTGCTTGGCGAACCGCAAGCGGTATTGCAAGCGTCCGCGGAGCTAGCGGAAAAGGGATTTTTGGTCACCCCGATACGCCCGCCGACGGTTCCCGCCGGTACGGCGCGCCTCAGGTTCGCCTTCTCGGCGCTTCATACGGACGAAGATATCAGCCGTCTCGCCGACGCGGTGGAGGAATTCATGCCTGCCGCGCTGGCGCAAGCAGGCTCGGCGCAGGCGGCCTTGGCACTGCCATAATGCCGGCCGTCTTTATAACCGGCAGCGGAACGAATATCGGAAAGACTTTTGTCACCGCGGGTTTGATCGGTTGCTTCCGCGCGCGAAATAAAGCTGTCTTCGCCTTAAAACCCGTTGTCACTGGCTTTGATGAAGCCTCGTTCCGCGAAAGTGACCCGGCCATCCTCCTTCAGGCGCTTGGGCGTGAGGTGACCTTGGAAGCTATAAGCGAAATTGCCCCGTGGCGATTTCGCGCGCCGCTATCACCCGATATGGCTGCCCGCAAAGAGGGTCGAGGCCTAAATTTTTCTGAAATCACCAGCTTTTGCCGTGCCGCCATCGCGAAAAGCGAGGGAACGCTTCTCATCGAGGGAATTGGCGGCTTGATGGTGCCGCTCGACGAGTCCCACATGGTACTCGACCTGATCGTCGCCCTGGGGCTACCGGTGGTTCTGGTCGGTGGCACTTATCTTGGCGCGATTAGCCACCTTCTTTGCGTACAAGAAGTCATCTTAAACCACGGCCTTGACCTCCGGGCCATCGTTCTCAGTGAAACAGAAGCTTCGCCCGTCCCGCAGGAATCGACTTTGGCGACAATCTCGAACTTCGCCAGGAGACCGCTATTCGGCTTGAGCTGGCAAAACTCAGCCGGGCAAAACCAGGCCATTTTCGAAGAGCTGGCGGACCTGATCTCCACGGTCCGTCCGTGTTAACCCCATGCTTGCACCCGCCCCAGCATTCTGATCGTCAATTGATCGGCCTTCCCAGCAAAATATTTGTTAAGTGCGTTCGAGATCGCACACTGGGCGGGGCTCGCGAGCGAGAACAGCGTCATCGACGAATGAAATTTAACTTCATCTCCCTGAAATATTTGATCGGCGGATCGGCCTTCTATCGAGTTCACCAAGCACGTTAACTCAATCAACCGAGGACCTAGAATTGGGTGATTGAGGTAAGCCCGCGCCTCGTCCAGTGATGTTATGGCGTAAAATTGGGCCGTGTCGCTTCTTCCTAGCCCCGCTAGCTGTGGAAACACGAACCACATCCAATGTGTGCGCTTGCGTCCCGCCCGCAGCTCGGCGCGAACCTGCGCTAGGACTTGAGGGGTCTCAGCCTCTACAAAGCGGTTGAGATCGAAGGGGTCAGTCATGACAAACGCAACGTTATCCGAAGGGCGGGATGAGGCAAGGAGAGATCGTGCGTTGCCTATGACGAATTGGTGGTGCAAAACTGTGCACCAATCGCACGGCGGAAATTGGACGCGGACGTTGACCGGCCACGAAATGAGGTTAGGCTGCATTGTCACGCCACCGGGAACAGCACTGTGAGAAAAGCCTTTGCGGTCTCGCTATGTTTGATTTTCTTGCCTGCAATAGTGCGCGCGGAGTCGCCTTCGAGCGCCGCAGCTCCTGTCACGGTTGATAATTTCGTACGCGCCGAGACAGACAATTATCTGGCGACCAATGCCAAGGAAGCTGGGATCGGCAAGCTCAGCCATCGCCGCGAGCCGTCCTCGATCGATCAGCAGACAGTGATTCGCCTTAACCGCGACACGCTCTATTCCTTCGGGGTGTTCGATCTCGGGGCCGGGCCGGTCACAGTCACTCTGCCCAACGCAGGCAAGCGTTTCATGTCATTGCAGATTATCAATGAAGACCATTACGTCCCTCTCGTAGCCTACGACCACAAGCCGCACACGCTCACAGAAAAGAATGTCGGCACCCGTTACGCGATGGTCGCGATCCGCACCTTGGTCGATCCCAACGACCCGAAGGACCTCGAACAGGCCCATCAGCTTCAGGACGCAATCAAGGTGACCCAGCAGGATAGCGGTAAGCTAGAACTGCCTAGCTGGGATCAGACAAGCCTGAAGGAAATCCGCGATACTTTACTGGCGCTCGCCAAGCACACAGACGGCTTCAGCCATGCCTTCGGCGCCAGGGACCAAGTCGACCCGATTAAGCATCTGATCGGTACTGCAGCAGGCTGGGGTGGCAATCCGGACAAAGATGCGACTTATATCGGCGCGAACGTGCCGAAAAACGACGGAACGACCGTCTATAAGCTCCATGTCAGGGATGTCCCGGTGGACGCATTCTGGTCGGTCAGTGTCTACGACGCCGCTGGATACTTCGAGAGCAACCCGTACAGTGCCTATTCGCTGAACAATATAACGGCGAAGAAAGACCCGGATGGCGCCGTTACCGTCCAGTTTGGAGGCTGCGACGGAAAAATCCCCAACTGCCTGCCGATCATGCCCGGTTGGAATTACACAGTAAGACTCTATCGGCCGCGTCCCGAAATCCTGACCGGCCAGTGGAAGTTTCCTAATCCTGAACCGATAAGCTGAAGTCGAACTTGCATTTCGGGGCCGTTAGCGGGGCGTTTCTGGAGGCGGTTTCGCGGTCGCCGGCTTTTTGTTGCCGAGGCCCTTCGCGGCCGTATTTTGATTGCGGGCCGCTGCCTGCTCAAGCTCGGCTTGCAAGGCCTGTACCTCGGCCTTGCTGCGCGGCTTCGGCCGCTCGGGATCCGTCCCCGTCAGCGGTTCATAGTCGAGCCCCTCCGGAGAAGGCCGTGAATCGCGGACGAAATCCTTCGCCTCCGGCACATCGGCCCAAAGCCTTGTGCTCATGAGCGTGTCGAGCGGGGAGCCATAGGTTTTCGCTTGCTGGGCGCTCGCGGCGAGGGAACCCGCCAATAGAGCCAGCACCGCCCCGCATGTTTTATGACCCAAGAACCAATTTCGCGCCATTTTGATTTAAGAAGGTGATTAACCCACCAATCTTGCTGGGGCATTGTGTCGGAACCGCGGCCAGCGGCATGCGCTATGGCGTAAAAAGAGTACTCGCTAAGCGGCCCGGAACATGCTCCAATTTCGATGGGCTTCGAGAAACGGGGGAGTGAGCCATGAGGGAGATGCGGCTAGTTGTAGCTGGAGCCGCTGGCCGCATGGGCCGAGTCCTCATCGGAATGATTCACCAAACCCCCGGCGCTCACCTATCGGGCGCGATCGAACAGCCCGATTCCATCGCCATCGGTCAGGATGCCGGACTGCTCGCGGGATGCGGGCAGATGGGCGTCGAAATCGGCGGCGATGCGCTCGCCGCCGTTGCATCGGCCGATGGGATCCTTGACTTCACGTCGCCATCCTCAACGGTCGAACTCGCCGCCCTCGCCGCGCAGGCGCGCATCGTGCACGTCGTTGGAACGACGGGCTTTAGCCAAGACGACCTCCGGAAGATACAAGCCGCGGCCCGCCACGCGGTCATCATCCGGTCTGGAAATATGAGCCTTGGCGTCAACGTCCTAGTGGCCCTCGTCGAAACAGCGGCCAAAACGCTTGGCCCGGAATACGACATCGAAATCGTCGAAATGCACCACGGCATGAAGGTCGACGCACCCTCGGGGACAGCGCTTCTCTTAGGAGAAGCCGCCGCGGCTGGACGAGGCATTTCACTTACCGATCATTCCATCAAGGCGCGCCAAGGTCATACGGGGCCGCGCACGGCGGGCGACATTGGCTTTGCATCGCTGCGGGGCGGGACAGTGATCGGGGACCATAAAGTCATTTTGGCGGGGCCTAAGGAAAGGATCGAACTCGCCCATATCGCGGAAGACCGGACAATCTTTGCGCGCGGCGCCGTGCAGGCCGCGCTTTGGGGCCGCAATCAGAAGCCAGGCCTCTATACAATGAAAGATGTCCTGGGGTTCATGGATTTAGGCAACGCGAATAACTGAGGCTACGCCAGGCGGGGCTGCAAATCCAGCCTGCTGCCCCACATAAGGAGAGTGCCCAGTAAGCTCGCCCCATGACATCGAACAAAGCTGCTCCCGCTTTTCAGGCGCCTTATGCCGAGGCCGACGAAGTTCTGGCGGAGGGGCTTCTTGCGGGCGCTGGCTTTGATGCCGCCGCGCAGTCGCGGATCGATCAGCGCGCGCTGCGCTTGATCTCAAAAGTCCGGTCACAGTCCAATCGCATCGGCGGCATAGATGATTTGCTGCGCGAATACTCGCTATCATCCGATGAAGGGCTGGCGCTGATGGTGCTCGCCGAGTCCCTGCTTCGCATTCCGGATGACTTTACCGCCGATCAGCTTCTCGAAGACAAGCTGTCCTCGGATCATTTCACGCCGCATGCCAAAGAGTCGGAGACGCTTGTCGTCCAAGCGGCGGCACTCGCACTCGGGCTGACATCCCGCTTCCTTGATCATGGCAAGCCCCCGCATGGGGTGATCGCCTCCGTGGCGCATCGGATTGGGGCGGGCGCCGTGCGCGCCGCCGCGCGCCGGGCTATGCAACTGATGGGAGCCCATTTTGTCTTCGGCGAGGTGATCGAAGATGCTTTGGAACGCGCCTTCTCCGAAGCGGGGCAATCGTATCGCTATTCTTTTGATATGCTCGGTGAAGGCGCCCGTACGCATTCCGACGCGGAAAAATACTTCGAGGCATATGCTGGCGCTATCGATGCCATCGGCCGGTCGGCGCCCCCCGGGGCTCTGCCGCAAAGGCCGGGAATTTCCGTAAAACTCTCCGCACTGCATCCGCGATTTGAAGCGCAATCTCGGCATCGCGTTCACCGCGAGCTAACGCCAAGGCTTGCCGAGCTTGCGCGCGTGGCCAAGCGGCATGATTTAAACTTCACAATCGATGCCGAGGAGGCCGACCGGCTCGAGCTTTCGCTTGAGATTTTCGACGCTCTCATGGCTGACCCAGTGCTCGCGGGCTGGGAGGGTTTCGGCCTTGCCGTGCAAGCTTACCAAAAACGCGCGCTTGCCGCCGTTGACCATATTGTTGAGTTGGCCCGCTATTACGGGCGCCGCTTGATGGTCCGGCTCGTTAAGGGCGCTTACTGGGATACTGAAATAAAACGGGCACAAGAGCGCGGTCTTCCTGATTATCCCGTGTTCACGCGCAAGGCGATGACCGACCTTAATTACATGGCCTGCGCACGAAAACTTTTTAACGCGCGCGATGTCATTTACCCACAGTTCGCAACTCACAATGCCCTGACGATCGCCACGATTATCGAGCTTGCGGGAACAGGAAAAGGTTTTGAATTCCAACGCCTTCATGGCATGGGCGGCTCGCTTTATTCCGCGCTGCGGGCAGAGCTGCCGGATGCCGCTTGCCGCATCTATGCCCCCGTCGGCCCTCATGAGAACCTGCTCGCCTATCTCGTGCGCCGCCTTCTCGAAAATGGCGCCAACTCCTCTTTTGTCGCCCGCCTCGGCGATCCGCATGTCGCGGAACGGGAACTCATTGCTCGGCCGCAGGCACTCATCGGTGATGCCGCCCAAGCGCGAGCGCGTGGCCTGCCGCGGCCGCTCGATATCCAATTGCCCGCCCGCAAGCTCGCGCCGGGATTGGAATTTGGTGATCGAAAAGCGGTTGGCGCGCTCATTAAGGCGATCGCCGATGCAAAGCCAGACTGGGATGCCGCGCCCATTATTTCGGGTACCCGGCGCGAGGGGCACGCACGCGATGTGATCTCGCCCGTCGATGGAAGAGCGATTGGGAGAGTGGCGGAGGCCTCACTCTCATTATTGCCAGAAGCCATGTCCTCGGCGCGGAAAGGTTTCCGGCTTTGGTCACGCGTACCCGTCCGCGAGCGGGCCGCGTGCCTTGAACGCGCTTCCGACATCATCGAGGCGGAGGCGCCAATCCTACTCCGGCTACTCCAGGACGAGGCCGGCAAGACCCTCGATGATGCGGTTGGCGAATGGCGGGAAGCCATCGACTTTTGCCGCTATTATGCGCATGAAGCGTGCCGGCGGATGGCGCCGCCCGGCGAGCTTCCTGGACCGACGGGCGAGGATAATCGCCTCTACCTGCACGGGCGCGGCGTATTTGCCTGCATCAGCCCGTGGAATTTTCCTCTGTCGATTTTTTTGGGGCAGATCACGGCGGCGCTTGCCTCGGGCAACAGCGTTCTCGCAAAGCCCGCCCCGCAAACGCCCCTCATCGCCGCCGCCGCCACCAATATTCTCCACCGCGCGGGGGTCCCGCCAACCGCCTTGCAGCTCCTGCCCGGGGGTGGCGATCTCGGCGAAAAGCTCGTCTCCCTGCCGGGCCTGGCCGGGGTCGCTTTCACGGGCTCGATGGCGACAGCCGCCAGAATTCAGCGCAGCCTAGCGGCCAAAGAGGGGCTGATCGCGGCTTTTATCGCCGAGACCGGCGGCATCAATCCGATGATCGTTGATGCCACCGCCCTCCCAGAGCAGGTCTGCGACGATGTTCTCACCTCGACCTTCCGCTCGGCGGGACAGCGCTGCTCGGCCTTGCGCCTACTTTGCATCCAGGAAGACGTCGCGGAGAAGATCATTTCGATGATCGCCGAGGCGGCCCTTGAGCTGGCCATCGGCGATCCGCGTGATCCGCAAATCCATATCGGCCCCGTGATCGATGCCGAGGCGAAGGAGCGGCTTAAGGCGCACATCGCTATTATGAAGGGCGCCTCAGAAGTTCGCTATGCGGGAAAGATCCCTGAGCGCGCGCCAAAAGAGGGATTTTATGTCGCGCCTCATGTTTTCGAGATTGCCGGTGTGCCTGACCTCAAATGCGAAGTCTTTGGTCCAATTCTGCATGTCGTTCGCTACGGGGCTGAAAAGCTTGATGCATTGCTCGATGACCTTGAAGCCAATGGATCTGGACTAACCCTTGGCATCCATTCGCGGATCGATTCCACGATTGATCGAATTTTAGAGCGGCGGCTCGCCGGCAATTGCTACGTCAATCGCAGCATGATTGGCGCCGTCGTTGGCACGCAGCCATTTGGCGGCTTCAATCTTTCTGGCACTAGTCCCAAGGCGGGTGGGCCGCATTATTTGAGCCGCTTTTGTCTCGAGCAAACGGTGTCGATCAACACGGCGGCGGTGGGCGGCAACGCGCGGCTCATTAACAGCACGCAGTGAGTTGCGGCAATTGCCCCCTACCCCTCCGCCTTCTTCTCACTCCTGAACAAGAATGGCGCGACGTCACCGACGCCGGGCGGCCGCTTGGTCGCAAAAGGCATGGGGCGGCAGACAGCCATGGCGGAAAGTCCAACCCGCGCCGTGAGAAGCCCGTTCAGTACGCCTTCCCCGAGCCTCGCTGAGATCCTTGCGGCGATGCCATGGCCGACGAATTGCTGAATGAGCGTATCTCCCGCCGCCATGCCGCCGGTAATCGCGATGTGCGAGGCTACCGAACGCAAAAGCGTCAAGAAACCTAAAATGCCGGGCCGCCCGCCATAAATTATCGCAACGTTGCGGATGAGGCGGATCGCCTGCGCCGCGACAAAGAGGACGTCGATGATGGCGCGCGGCGCGAGCGCCGTCACCACCGAGACGCGCTTCGCGGCGGCGGCGATCTCATGGCGCACCAGCATGTCGAGCGGCTCGATCAAGGTCCGCTCGGCAATATCAATAAGGTCACGGCCATCGACGATGTCCTGCGTCAGGCTGCGCAGCTGGTTGCGGGCGCGAAGTGCCTCCGGGCGTCCCTCATAGAGGGAGGCGAGTTGGCCAACCAAGCGGCGCGCCTCCTTGGTATCGTCTTTTTCGCGCGCTCGAGCGAGACAGATATGGAGGTCGGCGATATGCCGCTGGCGTAGAACGCCGCCAATTTCGCGCACGGCGAGAACAGTGAGGGCGGTTAGCGCGATAGCCACTAGCACAAAACCAAGGTCGCCGGCGAGGGGCGACCAGTGGAAGAGATCGTCAATGAAACGCGCCAGCCAGATGCCGAAAGCAAGTGACGCCAAGCTGCCGACGGCCGACCAGAACAGCCCGCCCCAGGAAAGAAGAGCGCGCACCGCCGTCCCCCGCTTCTGGGCCGTTTCTATCGCCGCTTCCCCCGCGTCAGTGGCGAGCAGAGCTTGGGCCTCCGCCTCGTACGGATCGACCGCGCTCTCGATCACGCGCGCGCCAAGCGCGTTTTCACTTCCTGCCTCGGATGGCCCGAGGCGGAAGGCGCGCGGCCGCGATTTTGGTTCAGGCGCCACGTAAAACCTCACTCCCCTTTGAGATGCATCTGGTCATGACAAACGTAAAGGACTGCCAAATGAAACCCTTGCGCATTAATTTTTTCGCCTCTAGGCGAGGCGGTCGCCGAGCAGAAACTGGAGCGCGCGGTCGAGCCGGATATGAGGAGGAGGCAGCAAGAACCCGTCGGCTGTCCGCGTCTGAATGGGCGGGCGGAAGCGAACGAAGCGGTAATCGACATCCTCCGGCTTGACGGGAGCCAGGCCCTCGCGAAACACCGCGCCGGGATCGGCGGGCAGCTCACCTGGATAGATCGCCGCCTCGGTTTTGCCATCAAACACCTCCCCGCCGATATGCTCGCCTTCTAGCGGCGTGCCAACAACGGCCTCGAGAGCCGGCTCGTCGGGCGCGCCAACCTTGGCCTCGCGCGTTGCGCGAACCGCGGCGAGGGCAATCACATCGACCTCGGCGCCGACGGATTCCACACGAGCGATTGCCCGGCCTGTCAAATGGCGCAGAATAGCTTCGAGGCGGTCATGGCTGGCGTGATGGAGGTGGTCGGCCTTCGTTGCGGCAAAAAGGATCTTGTCGATTTTCGGCCGGAACAGCGTGGTCAGAATATTGCCGCGGCCGGCGCGGAAGGCCGCCAGGACTTCGGTCAGAGCCGTTTCGAGGTCGCGCACCGCGGCTGGCCCGGAATTCAAGGCGGCAAGCGTATCAACGAGCACGATTTGCCGGTCTAGTCTCGAGAAATGATCTCGAAAGAAAGGTTTAACGACGTGGGTCTTATAGGCCTCGTAGCGCCGCTCCATCATGGCGGCGTGGGAACCTGCCGGGTAGGTTTCTCCTTCCTCGACGGCGAGCGGTGCGAAGGTCAAGGCAGGCGAGCCCTCAAGATCGCCCGGCATCAGGAAGCGGCCGGGCGGCAAGCTTGAAAAATGGAATTCTCCCGCCCGGCAGGCGCGCAGATATTGGGTAAAAAGCGCGGCTTCGTGGCGGGCCTGCTCTTCGCTGGCGGGGCCACGGGGGTCGATATCGGCGACAAGCCGGCGCCATTCCGTGGCGAGCGGCGCCCGCGCGGCCGTATTGGAGGCGATGAACGTTTCCCGCGACCATTGGGCGAAGGGCTTCGAAAGGAGAGGCAAGTCGAGCAGCCATTCGCCGGGGTAGTCAATGATATCGATGGCCAGCGATTGCCTGTGAGGCCGCAATCCAGATTTTTTTTCGAAATGGACGCGCAGCCGCAGCTCGGAGATGCGGCGTGTCGATTGCGGCCAATGGCGCGACTCGGGATGCCCCTTCGGCCCGGCGAGCGCCATCATGTGATCTTCGTAGGCAAATCTCGGGACAGCGTAGTCCGGCTGCGGTTCGAGCGTCGCGCCGAGTAAGCGGCCCTCCGCATGGACGCGGAATACGGGCAGCGTATTGCGCCGGCCTTGCATGGCCGGGGCTGCCGCTTTGCTCAAATGCTCGATCAGCGCGGTAATCAAAACGGTTTTTCCGGAGCGTGACAATCCCGTGACGCCGAGGCGGAGATGCGGACCGCGCGCCGCCTCCGCGAGACTTTGCGCCGTGGCGCGGGCTTCAAATAATAAGTCGGAGATCAGTGGCAAGCAGCAATGCTTTCAAGCGTCGATGTGGACGTGGCTCTGGGAGTGCCTCCCCCCGAGGCGGAATAAGTCCGGTCGGAAAATACGAAATGCTTGGGCAGGTTCCCCGCGCCAGCAATTGCCAGACCAGTTTGAAAGCTTTGCCATGGGCGCAAAGCCAAGGCTGACCCGCCAAAATGCGATTTCGCAAAAAACCAAAATTCTTTTACGTTACGGTCCTTAAAATGCAATGATAGCGTCGGCGGGCACGAATAGCGCCGACGTGGATGATTGCCAGCGGCTTTAGCCCATGTGGAGACGGGCAATGCACATACTTACGATCAGGGGAGATTTCCGCAAAGGCGCCAGGGGTGCGGTTATTGCGGCGCTGCTTTGCTTTGTTTCGCCAGCCATGGCGCAAACGACGCAACCAACCTTCACCGACCCCGCGACCGGCGCCACGGGCGTGCCAAGCCGGCAAGCCGCCCCGTCGCGTTGGGACCGCCGCCCGCTTCCACCATTCGGGGACGCGTGGCCGCAAGGCCCTCGGGGCGGCGCCGAGGCATCCCGAGGGGTCCGGCAATGTTTCGCAATAAATAATTGTCTGGCGAGCCGAGACGCATATGCGCCGACGGCTCCATAATTTTTATTTTTGTTCCCGTCGCGTTTTTGTTCAGGTCATGAAGGCGTCGGCGCCTGGTAACGGAACGGGCGTCGACCTCATCCTTGGTAGTGCATAGACAATCACCTCCGGCGCGGGCCGCGAGGGGCTGACGCGGGCGAAGGAAGGGTGGCCGAGTGGTTTAAGGCAGCGGTCTTGAAAACCGCCGTGGGTGCAAGCCCACCGTGGGTTCGAATCCCACCCCTTCCGCCAAGTATTCGCGTTAACGTCTTGTATTTGCTATGTTTTCATAGGCAAGCTGTTTTTATGCCCTAGCATTTCGGGAAGCGAAGCGATGGTGAGAACGGATACGGTGCTCAAGCGCCGGTACAGCATGCCGAGAAACTCGCCCGGTAAGAACTGCTGTATGACTGCTAAAAGCTGGGGAACTCGGGTCAAATCCACATGCGCACTAAAAAAATTTGCAACGGCACTCTCGAAGACGACCAGGCGATATGCCGGGCTCGCCTCCGCCTCTTGAATGAGAGCGATCAAGTCCTGAGCAATGTGGGACCAATCAGATTAAGCGGAGGATCGTCGAAGACTAAGAAGCCAACTGGCGCAGGCGGGTCAATGTCTGCTCTTTCCGGCGACCGTGCGTACAGCTGACGGTTGAGGCGACAGTTCGCCGGCTTAGCCAGTCGGCAGGCCCGCGCGCGACCGAAGCGCGGCGGTGCTCTGGAAATAGACCGGGAGATCTGCCGATAGACCGTGATGCACCTGGCGCGTAATCTCATCGGCCAAGACTTCACCTTCCCCGCGTTCGAGGGCGTCGAGTGTCGTCCGCACGATTTCCTCGGGCGAACTCTTCGGCGCGTCGATATTGCGCGCAAGGTCGGTGTCGATGAAGCCTGCATGCAGCGCGACGACCTGGGTGCCCTGTTGCGCAAGCTCGATGCGAAGGCCGTTGGTCAGCGCCCATGCGGCTGATTTCGACGCGCCATAAGTCGCCATCGTCGGACCGTTCATCCAGCTTGCTACGGAAAGCACGTTGATGATCGCGCCGCCGCCGTTCTTCGCCAGGACGGGCGCGAAGGCGCG
>Ga0187783_10000084_pt1 | contig 71890 bp, 58 predicted proteins | sample 1015_SJ02_MP02_2_FD_132471 | JGI IMG/M metagenome (GOLD analysis project Ga0187783, IMG submission 132471) | Tropical peat soil microbial communities from peatlands in Department of Meta, Colombia - 1015_SJ02_MP02_20_MG | ecosystem: Environmental > Terrestrial > Soil > Wetlands > Peat | place... | reverse complement strand
CGTTCCGCATCTTTCGACCGGCGATATGCTTCGCGAGGCCATCGCGCGCGGTACGTCGCTCGGACGTGCGGCCGCGCCGCTTATGGAGCGCGGCGAGCTGGTGCCGGACTCGATTGTTCTCGGCATGGTCGAGGAACGACTGCGGCGCAAGGATTGCCGGGACGGCGTGCTGTTCGACGGCTTTCCGCGGACGCTTCCGCAGGCCGAGAACCTCGAGGAAATTCTCGAGCGTTGCGGGCTGGGTAAGCCGGTGGTGCTGAATTTGCGTGTGGACCAAGGAACAGTCCTGCGGCGCTTGGCGGGCCGGCGGACGTGCAGCGTAGGAGGAGAGATTTACAACCTGTATGACGCGCCTCCCAAGGTTCAGGGAATTTGCGACAAGGACGGAGGGGTGTTGATTCAGCGCCCCGATGATCGCGAGGAAACTGTGCTCGAGCGGCTGCGCGCCTACGAGCAACAAACCATGCCCCTGGTTGATTACTACGGCCGCCAGGGCGTTCTGGTGACCTTGGACGGCGGAAGGCCAATCGACGAGCTGACGCCGAAAATGATCGAGGCTATTGACCGTTTGCAGGGCCGAAATGGTCATTTGTAAATCGCTGGCCGAGCTCGAGAAGATGCATCGGGCCGGGTTGCTTGTCTGGGAGGCGCTCGAAGGGATGCGCGCAATGGTTCAGGCGGGTGTCTCGACCAAGGAGCTCGACGATTTCGCCGAATCCTACACGGCCGAACACGGCGCGCGCCCTGCGTTCAAGGGTTACCGTGGCTATCCGGGGTCTGTGTGCACCTCGATTAACCAGGAGATCGTGCACGGGATCCCCTCGCCGAGTCGTCGAGTGAAGGAGGGGGACATTCTCTCGCTCGATTTCGGGGTTGAGCTCGACGGCTATTTCGCCGACGCGGCGCTGACCGTTCCGGTGGGGAGGATCACATCGGAACGCGAAAAGCTGTTGCGCGTGACGCGCGAGTCGCTTGAACGGGCCATCGACAAGGTCCGGACGGGAAATCGCTTGGGCGATGTTTCCTCGGCCGTGCAGCAGTGGGTCGAGAAGAACGGATATTCGGTCGTGCGCGAATTTGTGGGCCACGGAATCGGCACGAAGATGCACGAAGATCCGCAGCTGCCGAACTACGGCTTGCCTGGCCAGGGAGCGCGTCTGCAGGAGGGCATGGTGCTGGCCATTGAGCCCATGGTAAATCGCGGCGGACCCGCCGTCCGTATGCTGGCGGACGAATGGACAGCGGTTACGGCGGATGGAAGCGATTCGGCTCATTTCGAACATTCGGTGGCCGTGACCTCGAACGGCCCGTGGATTCTCACGCGCCCGAAGGACGCCACCGGACCGGTTTGGTAGTCGATTGCGGAGCGACCGCTCGGTTTTGGGAAGTTCTTGGTGGTCGGGCCTACACCCGGCCACAGGGTTCCCAGGGAATGGTCGATAGGAGAGCATGGCAAAGAGGCCGGAGCCGGAAAAAAAGAAACCGGGGGAGGGAAGCGGCAAGGAAGACGCCATTGAAGTGATGGCCACGGTGATCGAGCCGCTCCCCAACGCGATGTTTCGGGTCGAGCTTGAAAACAAACACCAGGTTCTGGCCCATATCTCGGGAAAGATGCGGAAGAATTTCATCCGCATTTTGCCGGGAGACCGCGTTGCAGTCGAGCTTTCGCCGTACGATTTGACCCGCGGCCGCATCGTCTACCGCTATAAGTAGCGGCGCTCGGCACTCGCTCCAGGCGGCCAAAGAGGTCGAGGGCGGGGCTCCGACGCGCGCAGAAGGGAAGCAGGTTGTCATGAAGGTTCGGGCATCAGTCAAAAAGATTTGCATGAAATGCAAGGTTGTCCATCGGCGCGGCGTCGTGCGGGTGATTTGCGTAAATCCGAAGCACCGCCAGCGCCAAGGCTGAGGCGGGTCGAAGTGCGAGCCCAAACCTCGCCGTAAGGAGAGAACGAATGGCACGCATCGCAGGTGTTGACCTCCCGCCCAACAAGCGGCTGTGGATCGGGCTGACCGCCATTTACGGCATTGGCCAGCCGCGCGCACGCGCGCTCGCCGGGCGGGCCAAGGTCGACCCGACCAAGAAGGTGAAGGATCTGACGGAAGAAGAGGTGACTCGGCTGCGCGCCGCGATCGAGTCGGAAGGCGGCATCGAGGGCGACCTCCGCAAAGAGATCCAGATGAACATCCGCCGCCTGATTGAAATTCAGTGCTATCGCGGCTTGCGCCACCGGCGCAATCTGCCCGTGCGTGGGCAGCGGACACACACGAACGCGCGCACGCGCAAGGGGCCGCGCAAGGGCGCCGTGGCCGCCAAGAAGAAAGTGATGGCCCGCAAGTAGGGTGATTTGGGCCTGGAAAGGAAACCGAATTGGCCAAGGAACCTCAAGACGCAACCGCAGCTCCGGCAGCACCGGCGAAAACGTCCAAGCGCAAGAAGGAGTTTCGCAAGAAGCGCGAGAAGCGCGTGGTACCTCACGGCGTCGTCTGCATTCAGGCGACGTTCAACAACACGATCATTACGCTTACCGACCCTGACGGCCGCGCGGTGAGTTGGGCCTCGGCCGGCTCGATCGGTTTCAAGGGGTCCCGCAAGGGCACGCCTTACGCCGCACAGCAGGCGGCCATGAACGCGGCGGGCGTCGCCCGGGATCAGTACGGGATGAAATCGGTGGAAGTGCGGGTGAAGGGACCCGGAGCGGGCCGCGAGTCGGCCATTCGCGCTTTGGCCTCATCCGGGCTGCACATCAATGGCATCAAGGATGTGACGCCGGTGCCACATAACGGTTGCCGTCCGCCCAAGCGGCGCCGCGTGTAGGAGCTTCAAGGCTGCCCGGTTTCGGGAGATTCTCGAGACCTCGGGTTTCTGGGTGGATGGTAAGGCGCGCTGCAGGGCGTGCGGTTTGATCGAAGGAGAGAATCACTTGGCAAGACATCGTGAAGCAGTTTGCCGGTTGTGCCGCCGCGAGGGTATGAAGCTGTACCTCAAAGGCCTGCGGTGTTTCACCGAGAAGTGTGCGATCGAGAAGCGCAATTTCGTTCCCGGCCAGCACGGCCAGGCACGGCGCGCGAAGATGGTTGGCTACGGCATCCAATTGCGCGAGAAACAGAAGGTGAAGCGCACCTATGGTCTGCTCGAGCGCCAGTTTCGCAATTATTTCGAGAAAGCGGTGCGCATGAAGGGCCCGACCGGGGCCAACCTGATCGTGATGCTCGAGCGCCGGCTCGATAACGTCGTGAATCGCATGGGGATCGCAAGCTCCCATGCGCAGGGACGCCAGCTTGTCCTGCACGGGCACGTGCGCGTGAAGGGGCGCAAGGTGAACGTTCCGAGCTATCTGGTGCAGGTGGGCGATGAGATCACCCTCAACGACAAGATGCACCAGAACGCCATGGTGCTCGAATCGCGCAATCTGGCGCAAAGCCAGAACACGGTTCCTTGGCTCGAAATCGATCGCGAGAATTTCAAGGCCCGCGTCATCGCGCTGCCGCGCCGCGAGGACGTGACGAGTCCGCCCATGAATGAGCAACTCATCGTCGAGCTTTACTCGAAATAGCAGCGGATGAGCTTTAGCCGTGGGCCGGCCGGGAGCACGCTAGAGCCGGAGGCCAGAAGGCCGCAACGATTTTTTAGGGGTTCCGCTAGTCGGAACCGGGAGGAACAACTGATATGTGGAAGGGATTTCAGAAACCAAAGCGGCTGGCAGCAGAGCCGGAAACGCTCACCGACAGATACGGGCGCTTCTCCGCCCAGCCGTTCGAACGGGGCTGGGGAACGACCGTTGGCAACGCGCTGCGTCGCGCCTTACTGAGCTCGATCGAGGGCGCGGCGATTACCGCGGTGCGCATCGAAGGGGTGTTGCATGAGTTTTCGCCGATTCCCGGGGTGGTGGAAGATGCCACAGACATCATCCTGAACCTGAAGCAGGTGCCCCTCAAGCTGAACAACGACCAGCCCAAGACGATCACACTCAACGTCGATACGCCCGGGCCGGTTACCTCGGCGCGCATCGAAGAGGATGGCGACATTGCCGTGCTCGACAAAAACGTCTATATCGCCACGGTCAGCGAGGGCGGCAAGCTTGAACTCGAATTGCGCGTCAAGAACGGACGCGGATATGTCGCTGCCGACCGCAACTTTGACGAGGATTTGCCCATCGGCTACATCCCGATTGACTCGGTTCACTCCCCGGTGCGCAAGGTCAACTACTCGGTCGAGGCTGCGCGTCTCGGCCAGATGACCGATTACGAAAAGCTCACCCTCGAAGTCTGGACCAACGCGGCGATTACCCCGCAGGACGCCATCGGGCTCGCCTCGAAGCTCATCAAGGATCATATGAGCATCTTCATCAACTTCGAGGAGCAACCCGAGCTGCCCGAAGAGGTCATCGAGAATTACGCCGATCCGCGTATCGAGTATCTCGACCGCTCGGTCGAAGAGCTGGAGCTCTCTGTGCGTTCCTACAACTGTCTGAAGAATGCCAACATTCAAAACTTGCGGGAGCTCGTGCAGAAGACCGAATCGGAGATGCTCAAGACGAAAAACTTCGGCAGGAAATCGCTCAATGAAATCAAAGATATCCTACAGAAAATGGGCTTGAGCCTCGGTACGAAATTCGACGAGCACGGCCGCATCATTTGGCCGCCGCTCCCGAGCCAGACGGCTCTTCCGACCGTGGAGCCAGAAGCCCCGACCCCCTAGAGGAGCCGGGACCGAGGTTCCGCCCTTCCGAGCGGAGGGCCTTCGAAGGGAAGGCGGGGCTCTAGCCCCGCCGCCCGAGCGCCTAAGACTGGAACTGGACCGAAGAAGATGAGACACCGAAATGCAGGCTTTAAACTGGGCCGCAACCCGGCCCATCGCCGGGCCACCCTGCGGAATCTTGTCACCAATCTGATTGAGAAGGAACGCATCCAGACCACGCTTCTGCGCGCCAAGGCGGCGCGGCCGCTGGCCGAGCGCATGATCACGCTCGGCAAACGGGATTCGCTGCATGCACGTCGCCAGGCGGCGGCCTTCTTGATGACGCCGGATGCCACTCGGAAGCTCTTCGCCGACCTCGCTCCGCGCTTCGCCGACCGGCCGGGCGGCTATACACGAATCGTTCGTTCCGGCTGGCGCATTGGGGACGGCGCCGAACTGGCCATCCTCGAATTCATCGGTTCCGAGCTCAAGAAAAAGGAAAAGAAAGCGAAGAGGCGCGCCGAGGAGCCGGCTCCGGAAGAACAAACCGAAGCCGCGGTGGGCGAAAGGTAAACCCTCCATCTGCCGAGCGCATGGGCTCAGGGCGGCACGATGGGGGAGGGCGCGGGGCCTCTCAATTCCGGACCCGTGTGCTCGACAGCCAGTCGCTATTCGAGCCGGTAATTCGGCGCCTCTCTGGTAATGATCACGTCGTGGACATGGCTCTCGCGCAGCCCCGCCTGCGAAACGCGGATGAACGTCGAGCGTGTCTGCAGCTCTGTCAAGTTCCCCACCCCGCAATATCCCATACCGCTGCGCAGGCCGCCAACGAGCTGCTCGACTAGGCCCGAGAGCGGGCCTTTGTAGGGCACCTGCCCTTCGATTCCCTCCGGAACGGATTTTCCGCGCGCCGCATCTTCCTGCGCGTAGCGGTCGGCCGATCCGGCCTCCATGGCCCCGATCGAGCCCATGCCACGGTAGGACTTGAACGTACGTCCCTGATAGAGAATCGTTTCGCCCGGCGACTCTTCCGTGCCCGCAAACAGACCCCCAATCATGACGCAGGAAGCGCCCGCCGCGAGCGCCTTCGTGATATCGCCCGAAAATTTGATTCCGCCGTCGGCGATCACCGGCACTCCGCTGCCCTTCGCCGCCCGCGAGCACTCCTGGATGGCCGTGATCTGGGGCACGCCCGCGCCGGTCACGACGCGGGTCGTGCAAATCGACCCTGGCCCGATGCCGACCTTCAGACCGTCAATTCCGAGGGCGATCAGATCGCGTGCGCCGTCCGCCGTCGCTACGTTCCCCGCCAGCAGCTGCACCTCGGGAATCTTCCGTTTCACCTCGCGGATCGCGTCCATCACGCGGGAGGAATGGCCGTGGGCGGTGTCGATGGCAAGCACATCGACTTTCTCCTTGGCCAATTCCCGGGCGCGTTCCAGGAAGTCTCCGGTCGCGCCAATCGCCGCGCCCGCACGCAATCGCCCCTGCTCATCCTTCGCCGCATTCGGGAACTCCATCTTTTTCTGGATGTCTTTGACCGTGATGAGCCCCTTCAGATTGAACTCGTTGTCCACCACGAGCAATTTCTCGATCCGATGCTGCTGCAAAATCCGTTCGGCCTCGTCGAGCGTAGTGCCCACCGGCACGGTGACCAGATTGTCCTTCGTCATCACATGGCTCACCGCCTGGTCCAGGTTTCGCTCGAAGCGCAGATCGCGGTTCGTCAATATCCCGACCAGCTGAGGTCCACGTGTCACCGGCAGCCCAGAGACCTTGTACTTGTTCATGATGTCCAGGGCCTGCCGGACGGAAATCTCCGGGGGGATCGTCACGGGGTCGACGATCATTCCGCTTTCCGACCGCTTGACCCGGTCGACCTCCTCCGCCTGACGCTCGATGGACATATTGCGGTGAATGAACCCGATGCCGCCCTGCCGGGCGATGGCAATGGCCAGACGCGACTCGGTCACTGTATCCATGGCCGCGGCCACAATCGGAATATTCAGCGGAATCCGCCGCGAAAGGCACGTGCGCGTGTCTGCCTGCGCCGGCAAAATCGACGATTTCCCCGGCAGCAGCAGAACGTCGTCAAAAGTCAGCCCCTCCATCATCCCGCCCTCCATCATCCCGTCTCCTGTTCTTTGGTTTTGAGCGTGCCGGCGCGTGAGAGAAGCCCGTCTGCCGGCCAACGCTCCTTACGGTCTTGAGTCGTCAACGCCTGCCGGCGTGAACCAGCATTCGCAGGCCCCAAAAACGTCAAAGCCCAGCATCCTTCGCTGGGCTTCGCCAATTCTCGTTCTCGTCCGCGCTTGAAGCGCGGCTCTCACTGCCAAACCCTCATATAATTAATCCACCGATTCTAGGCCGTTCGCGGCAGGAAATCAAATCCTATGGCCCGGCGAATCCGCGCTCGATCCCTCTTTTCCATCCTGCTGGATAGCAATCCCGAGTTCATTAAGCTGGTCGCGTCCGACCGGCGAGGGTGAATCGGCCATTAAGTCCTGCGCTGCCGTGGTCTTCGGGAAGGCGATCACTTCGCGCAAGGACTTTTCGCCAGCGAGCAGCATGGCAATGCGATCAACGCCCAGGGCGATCCCGCCATGCGGAGGAGTTCCATAGGTCAGGGCATCGAGAAAGAACCCAAATCTCTCTCGTGCTTGCTCGTCGCTCAGCCCGAGCGCTTTGAACATGCGCGCCTGCACATCCTGCCGGTGAATCCGTAGGCTGCCCGACCCCAGCTCGTAGCCGTTCAGCACCAAGTCATATCCCTTCGATCGGCACTCCCACGGCGCCGTCTCAATTTTATCGAGGTCCTCGTCGGCGATCCCCGTAAACGGGTGCTGGGCGCTCACCCAGCGCTTCTCTGTCTCGCTCCACTCGAATAGGGCGAACCCCGTAATCCAGGCGAATTGCCATTGGCTGCGGTCGACCAGACCGAGTCTATTCGCGAGGTAGAGCCGCACCTGCCCAGCCACATACAGCGAGGTATCCGCATGTGGAATCTGCTCAGTGGCCGTCAAAGCGACGATCACGTCGCCCGGCCTGGCGTCAACCGCCTCTGACATTTTCCGCAGAGCCTCGGCGCCCAGTGTCTTCTCGAGCGAGGAGGAGATTCCCTCCGTCGCGACTTTCACGATATAGACGCCCTTTGCTCCCACACCTCGGGCCGCTTCGCTCAGTTCGTCCACCTGCTTGCGCGACCATCCCGCCGCTCCGCTAGCAAGCAGGGCCTGTACGTTTCCCTCTATGCGCAGCGTCGCGCGGGAGGGGGCAAAAAACTCCGTCACGTCGCGCAGCTCCATCCCGAAGCGAAGGTCGGGTTTATCGGACCCGTACCGCCGCATCACGTCCTTGTAGTCGAGCCGCCGGAAGGGCCTCCCGACCCGAACACCGCACACCGCGCAAGCGCGCTCCATGACGCGCTCGATCACATCGAAAATGGCATCCTCGGTCGGAAAGGACATCTCCAAATCGACTTGGGTGAATTCCGGCTGGCGGTCCGCTCGCAAATCCTCGTCGCGAAAGCACTTCACGATCTGAAAATAGCGGTCCATTCCGGAGATCATCAGGATTTGCTTGAAGATTTGGGGCGACTGCGGCAAGGCATAGAACTGCCCGTGATGAACGCGGCTGGGCACGAGATAATCGCGCGCGCCTTCGGGGGTCGACCGCGTCAGCATTGGCGTTTCGATCTCGAAGAACCCGAGTTCGTCGAGTGTCCTGCGAATCTCGAGGACGATCCGGTGCCGCAATTCAATGTTCGCATGCAGTTTCGGCCGGCGCAGGTCGAGGTAACGGTAGCGCAAGCGCGTCTCTTCGCTCGCGTTCACTTGGTCTTCGATAGGGAAGGGAGGGGTTTTCGCGTGGTTCAGGATGTAGAGCCGCGTAGCGATGACTTCCACTTCGCCCGTCGGAATCTCCGGATTCGCTTTCTGCCGGCGCACGACGCGCCCTTCGACCGCCACGACGTACTCCGAGCGCAGCTCCTGGGCGCGGGCGTGGGCTTCCGGATGGTGCTCGTTGTTGAAGACGATTTGCGCGATGCCCGCGCGGTCGCGCAGGTCGATGAACACGAGCTGTCCCAGGTCGCGCCGGCGATGCACCCAGCCCATCAGCACAACGTCCGTCTCCGCGTCGGAGACGCGCAGCTCGCCGCAATATTTTGTCCGCCTCAGATTCCCGAGCCTATCAAGCAACGTCAGCACCTCGCATGGTTTCCCGCCGCTCGAGCGCGGCCGGCGCTTTGTCCAGCCGAAGCCAGATGCCGGACTCGACCGATCGTCACGATCTGCGCTCCGACTCGAGATATTCAAGCAAGTCGGTTTCGCCGAGCTTCCTCTGTTCGGCGTCCGACAGACGCTTGAGGGTATAGGTCTCCGAGGCAACCTCATCCCCTCCGAGGATCAGCGCGTATCGTGCTCCGAGTTTGTCAGCGAGGCCGAGCGCCTTCTTGAATTTCATTTCCTCCGCCGGTAACTCAACGCTCACGCCCGTCGCGCGCAGTTTGCGCGCAATCTGCACGGCAAACGGATAGGCCTTCTCGCCCATCCAGGCGATAAAAACGGCCAAACCAGGAAGGCGCGGGAGGCTCCCGCTTTCCTCAATCGACAGAATCGCGCGGTCGCTGCCAATGGCAAAGCCGATGCCTTTGGTGGGCGGGCCGCCCAGTAGTTCCACCAGTCCGTCGTAACGCCCCCCGCCACACACGGCATTTTGTGAGCCAAGTCCTGCCGCGGTCACCTCAAAGGTTGTCCGCGTGTAATAGTCGAGGCCACGCACGAGTCTCCAATTCTCCTCATATTCGATCCCGCGCAGGCCGAGCTCGCCCTTGAGTTTGCTGAACTGCTCTCGGCACTCCGCACATAGGTGATCGGCGATATGCGGGAGCTTCTCGATCGCCGGCTGCTCGGCCGGCAATTTCGAATCGAATACTCGCAGGGGGTTGGTCTCGATGCGCCGCTGCGAGTCCTCCCCGAACTGGTCCCGCGCTTTGCGCAACTCTTGGCGCAGTAGCTCGACATACTTCGGGCGACAAATCCTGTCTCCAATCGAGTTGATGTACAGCGTCGTCCGGTTCAACCCCACGCGACGAAAGAAGGCGAGCAGCATCTCGATGAGTTCCGCATCAATTGCTGGCGCGTCCGATTGACCCAGCACTTCTGCGCCGATCTGATAGAACTGTCGGTAGCGGCCCTTCTGCGGCCGCTCGCGTCGAAACATCGGGCCCACGTAGTACCACTTGACATCTCCGGGTTTGGTCTGCATGCCATGCTCAATGTACGCGCGCACGACGCTCGCCGTGCCCTCCGGACGCAGAGAGATCGCTTCTCTCCGCACGGGATCCGTCCCTTGGCTCAGGAAGGCCGCGCTTGTCTGCTCGGGGCTGCCCTGAAGCAGGTCCAGGGGGGGCGGGTCCAGGAAGGTATACATCTCCTTCGACACCATGTCCGTGTCGGTGCCCACGGCGCGGGCAAACAGTTCGGTCGGCTCAAAAATCGGCAGCCGAATTTCTCGGAAATTGTAGGATTCGAAAACTTCCCGCGCGGCCTCTTCGAAACGATTCCACAAAGCGGAATTCGGCGGCACGATGTCCCGCGTGCCCTTGATGGCCCGAAATTGTTTCCTTTCCGCCAACTCTCCGCCTTCGATCACATGGATTTGATTCCCGGCTGACGACTACGGCTTGTCCTTTTTCTCCCTGACGGAGCCACCCACCGCTACTGACCGCCTGTCTGTTTTCGATAGGTCTCCTTGTATTCCAGATAGCGCTGGGCATAGCCGTCAATGGCCTCTTGATCGTCCGGTGTCAATTCGCGCCGTACTTTTCCCGGATGCCCCATGAACAAGCTCCCCGGCGGCACCTCGGTGCGCTCAAGGACCAACGTTCCCGCCCCCACGATGCTGCCTGCGCCGATTTTCGCGCCATTCAGAATGATGCTGCCCATGCCGATCAGGCACCGAGATTCGATCGTGCAGCCGTGCAGTAAGACGCCATGCCCAATGGTCACGCCCTCGCCCAAGATGAGCGGATACTGGTCGCGCATAACGTGCAGGACAGACCCGTCTTGCACGTTCGTTCGCGCGCCGATGCGGATGTAGTGCACATCGCCGCGGATCACCACGCCCGGCCAGACGCTGACGTCCTGGCCGATCGACACATCGCCGATCACCACGGCCGATGGATCAACATACGCCGACGGGTCAATCTCCGGCATGCGGCCTCGGTAACCTCGAATCAGTGTTGCGCTCCCCAGGCGTCAGCACGCGTACAGGCATTCCTGTCTGCTGCCGCACAAACAAACGAAGCTAGCACACGCACGATGTACAAACAAGGAAACCGCATGCCGTCCCCCAGGATCCCTCGCGAGACATTTAGAAGGGATTGTCCGGATCCGCTCTGCAAACTGCCATCAGACGCCCTCTAAGGAAATCGCAAAGGATGACCGCAAGAAGGGCGATGAGGGACTTCCGTCAGGGCTCGCTTGGTTGTCGGAAGTAAAGTGTGGAAACCAGTAGTGAAACTGAATTTGATACGCATAGACTCGTATCCGGGCTCTTGCGCCGTAGACGGGCACAACACACACCCTTGGACGCTCCAGTTGATCCCGGGTAATGGCTAGGACGAGCGAGGGCCAGGGAGTAAACTTGGGCGTCCTTGTTCCCGTCCGATGATTCGGGGCGTCCCTGCTCGCGACTGCCACAACCCGTGTGGGGCACAACGCGGATTGGGCGGGAATTGAGCAAGGCTGCGGGCCAGGCGAAATTCCTTATTTCATTCTCGGAGGCAACGTATGAGGCGCAAGAGATCCGTGGTTGCCTTGACCGCGCTATTCGCTACTCTGTTCCTGGCCTTGCTGAGCGGGCGAGCGCTGCCCCAGGCGGGGGCTCGCCGGCCTGCGCTCCTCGTCCTTGAAAAAAGTGATAACACGCTGGCCATCGTCGATCCTGTGCGTCTGGCAATCGTGGCGCGTGTTCCCGCCGGTCCAGACCCGCACGAAGTTGCCGCCTCATCCGACAGCAAGCTCGCCTACATCTCGAATTACGGCGGTCCCGGTAGCGATCTGCACACAATTTCCGTGGTCGATCTCGTGGCTCAGAAGCCGCTGCAGGCGATTGATTTGGGTGCCCTGCACTCCGCGCACGGGCTCGATTTCATGGGCGGCGAACTTTATTTTACGGTAGAAACGAACAAGGCAATCGGACGCTATGATCCAGCCAGCGAGCGCGTGGATTGGGTGTTGGGCACCGGGCAGGACCGCACACACATGGTTTGGGTATCCGAAACGCTCGACCGCATCGTAACCTCCAATGTGAGCTCTGCCACCATCAGCATCATCGATCAGGTCTCTCCGTCCAGATCCGGCTTCGGGCCCCCGGGTGCCGCCCCGCGCAAGACCTGGGAGGTCACCAACGTTCCCGCGGGCCGCGGCTCGGAGGGTTTTGACGTTTCGCCCGACGGCAGGGAAATCTGGGTGGCGAACGCGCAGGACAACACCGTAACCATCATCGACCATGGGGCCAGGAAGCCTATCGCTACGCTAGAGATTTCGGTGAAAGGCGCAAATCGCCTGAGGTTTACGCCCGACGGCAAATATGTGCTGATTTCGGGCTTGGGCGGCGGCCCCAGTTCTTCCGGCCCGAATCTCGCCGTCTTCGAGGCCAGCACCCGTCGGGAGACGAAACAGATCAAGCTCGGCGGCGGGTCGGCAGGAATTCTGATCGAGCCCGACGGTTCGCGCGCCTATGTTGCGGTGAGCGCGAGCAACAAAGTCGCCGTCATCGATTTGAGAACCTTCGACGTCGCCGGCTACATCCCGACGGGCAGGGGGCCTGACGGCCTAGCCTGGGCCCCTTCCGGGCTGTGAGCGAGAACTCCCTCGGGCGTTGAGTTGCTTCTAGGTGTGGGATGGGAACCGAGCCCCGCGCGCCGTCAGAGGATTTGCACAACCGGCGATGTGGTTGCCGCGTTCACGACCTGCAGCCGCTCGGCAACTGCACGGGCCATGCCGTACAGGCTCTTCGCCCCGCGGGCCCCTTCCCCGAGCGAAGCCGCCGGTTTTCCCGTATCGCCGCCGACGCGGATCTGTGGATCGATCTCGATTTCCCCGAGGAAAGGCACGCCGAACATGCGCGCCATAGCCTGCCCCTCGCCGTGACCGAACACGTCGATACGACCGCCGCAGTGTGGGCACAGAAAATAGCTCATGTTCTCGACTACGCCGAGTATTTCGACGTTCACCTGGCGAAACATTTCGATTGCCTTGCGCACGTCGGCCAGCGCGACAATCGAGGGCGTGGTGACCACCACGGCGCCCGTAATGGGAGCGCTCTGAATCAGCGTCAGCTGAACGTCTCCCGTTCCCGGGGGCAGATCCACGATCAAATATTCAAGCTCGCCCCAGCGCACGCTGCGCAGAAACTGCTGAATGACGCTGTGCAGCATCGGACCGCGCCAGATCAAGGGCTTGTCTCCCGGGTTCAGCAGACCCATCGAAATCGTCTTGACGCCATACGCTTCGACGGGAATGATCGTGTGCGGATCAAGCGCGTTTGGCTGTTCGGTCGTGCCCAGCATGACCGGCACGTTCGGGCCGTAGACGTCGGCATCGAGCAAGCCAACGGCCGCGCCAAGATTCTTGAGGGCCACGGCTAGATTGACGGCCACTGTCGTTTTGCCAACGCCCCCCTTGCCGCTCGCCACGGCGATCAAGTTCTTGACGCCTGCAACGGGCGCCTTCGTCATTCCCGGTCCCGGTGGCATGTGGTCCTTTCCGCTGGCCTTGCGTCCGCGACCGGCCGGCTGCGTCGTCCGAGGTATGGCCGTCCGATCATCGCCTTCATCCATCATAAACTTTGAGTCACAGGCCAGCAAGCTGCGCGCGGATCGGAACTGGCGGGGCTGGCAAACGCACTCGATGTGCCTGGCCTCGTGCGTGAGCACGCCATGGAAATCAGGCGTTCCCTCGGCGCTCAGCTGTGCTAAGCTTCGGCGCAGTCGGGAATATGCGGCCGGCAATCATCTTCGCTCTTCCTGTCTGCTTCGTTGGGCTTTGTTCTCCTCCTCACGCCCTGGCGCAATCAAGTCCGCACTCCGTTCCTGGACTACTACTCTCCTCGCCCAGCCCTTTCGAATCCCCGGAGGAAAGCAGGGGGGCCGCGGTCACTTTTGAGGTTGTCCTAGCCGACGGACAGGACAAGACACTGCGCGAGCTCGCGGATCGCGCGGCGCAGGTCAACCCGTTTCGGGAGCGTCCCGAGGACGGTCAACCTATCCGAGCTACGCGATCGTCGTTTCAGGCGAGTGAGTGCGCTCATCTCCTGATATACCAGGCACGGGATGTGGACCCGAAGATGATCATCAAGGCCCCCGGAAAATCGGTGGGCCAGGTGCCGCAGTCCTACGGACTCCCCGTCTGCCGAGCGGATATCTACACCGTCGCGGATGGTCCGACGCTTACTCCCCCACCGAGCCGCCGCTGAACTCCTCCTGCGGGAGACTATCCGGTTCAAGCTGTCACACGGACGCAGCCTCGTATCCACGCTGTTTTGCGTCCACCGGATGAAGCGGCTAGAATGGGTGACTAGGTCACCGCAATCCCGAGGGGACGGCCGGCCGAAGCTGCGCCGCGTAGGGTAGAGGGGAGCGGCCAATCAGCCGTGCGGAAACGGGCCTTTTACCGCTCCGAATTGAAGAGTGGAACCCCGCAACGATGGATATCGAGAGGTTTTTAGATAAATTCATCGCGTTCTTCGTAGGCACCAAGCACGAGCGCGACATCAAGAAGCTTCAGCCGCTGATCGAGCAGATCAATGCGCTCGAACCGGAGATGCAGAAGCTTGCCGACGGTGATTTTGCCGAACGCACGGCCGCTCTGCGCGCGGAAGTCGAGGCCCGCGTGGAAGGTATCGAACGCCAGGACCCCGGCTACAAGGAGAAGCTGCAGTCGGCACTCGAGCCCGCTATCGTTCCGGCCTTTGCTCTGGCCCGCGAGGCGGGGCGCCGGACGATCGGCATGCGCCACTTTGACGTGCAACTGATTGGCGGGATCGTTCTACACCAGGGCAAGATCGCAGAAATGAAGACGGGCGAAGGAAAAACGCTGGTGGCCACCCTTCCTGCATATCTCAATGCCCTGGCGGGCAAGGGCGTGCACATTGTGACGGTAAACGACTACCTGGCGCGCCGCGATGCGGAATGGATGGGCCCCATCTACAAGCTTTTGGGGCTCACCGTCGGCGTGATCGTTCACGACCTCGATGACCCGCAGCGCCGCGCCGCCTATGCCGCCGACATTACCTACGGAACCAACAACGAGTTCGGCTTCGATTACCTGCGCGACAACATGAAGTATGACCTGAAGGATTGCGTCCAGCGGGGCCATCAATTTTGCGTGGTTGACGAAGTCGACTCGATTTTGGTCGACGAGGCGCGCACGCCGCTGATTATTTCCGGCCCGGCCGAGGAGTCAACCGACAAGTATTACCGCATCGACAAAATCATTCCCAGATTGATCAAGGAAATTGACTATACGCTCGATGAGAAGATGCGCACGGCAACGCTCACCGAAGAGGGCGTTTCGAAGTGCGAGCGTCTGCTGAGCCTCGGAAATCTGTACGATCCCGCGAACATGGACATCATTCACCACGTCTATCAGGCCTTGCGTGCGCACACCCTATTTCAGCGCGACGTCGATTACGTGGTGAAGGAAGGCGAAGTTGTTATTGTCGACGAATTCACCGGCCGCCAGATGCCGGGGCGCCGCTGGTCCGACGGTTTGCATCAGGCCGTCGAGGCCAAGGAAGGCGTAAAGATCGAGCGCGAGAACCAGACGCTCGCTACCATCACTTTCCAGAACTATTTTCGGATGTACAAGAAGCTTTCGGGGATGACGGGCACGGCCGAGACCGAAGGCGCCGAGTTTCACAAGATCTACGGCCTCGACGTTGTGGTGATCCCCACGAACAAGCCGCTGATCCGCACCGAGTATCCCGACATCGTGTATCGCACGGAAGGCGAAAAATTCGACGCCGTGGTCAACGGCATCATCCAAGAAGACGGTACGCGAACAGCAGGCATTCGGCAGTATCACGAAAGCGGCCAGCCGGTGCTCGTCGGCAGTATCTCCATCGAAAAATCGGAGGTCATCGCGGAACGCCTCCGCAAAGCGGGCATCCCGCACCAAGTTTTGAATGCCAAGCAGCACGAGCGCGAAGCCAAGATCATTGCGCAGGCTGGACGCAAGGGTGCGGTCACCGTGTCAACCAACATGGCCGGCCGCGGAACCGACATCCTGCTCGGCGGCAATCCCGAAGCGATGACCCGCGAATACGCGCTCAAGAACAAACTGGCCATGCCCTACGCGCCGGCCGCGGCCGTGATCGGCGCGCCGGCTCCCGCGGCGGTGGCGGCTGGTGTTGGGGCGGGGGCTCTTGCGGGAGAAACGCCGGCCGAGGCCGATGCGGGAGGGAACGGATCGAGAGGGGCAGCGGCGCAGGCGATGGTGCTTTTCCAGCAGGAAGGAAAGATCTTTCAGGTCCCGCTCGAGCAGTGGAGACCGATGTACGACCAGTTCGCCGAACAATGCCGCGCTGAGCACGACGAGGTCGTGGCCATGGGCGGCTTGCACATTCTCGGCACCGAACGTCACGAAGCCCGGCGCATCGACAATCAGCTTCGCGGACGTGCCGGCCGCCAAGGCGATCCCGGCTCGTCACGCTTCTTCCTCTCCCTCGAGGACGATCTGCTGCGCATTTTCGGCGGGGAACGCGTCAAGGCGCTCATGTATCGCTTGGGCATGACCGAAGGCATTCCCATCGAATCCCGGCTCATCAGCAAGCGCATCGAGAGTGCGCAAGAAGCCCGCGAAGCGCAGAACTTCGAAGCGCGCAAGCACCTGCTTGAGTACGACGACGTGATGAACAAACAGCGGGAGACGATTTACTCCCTGCGCCGCTCATTTCTCGAGGGGCGCGATCAGAAGGAATTCGTGCTGGAACGCGGGCGATCGATTGCCTCCTGGCTTGTCGAAACGCACTGCCCGCGCGAACAGCACCCCGAACAGTGGAACTCGACGCAGTTCGGTCATGAGACCCTGAACCAATTCGGAATCGACCTGAAGACGGCGGGCATCGATCCGGTCGCGCTGAATCACAACGAGCTTGATGAAAAGCTGCTCGAAAAAGTCCTCGGCCGCTACGAGGAGAAGGAAAAACTCTTCGGCACCCAAACGCTGCGCTGGCTCGAGCGCCACATTTTGCTCGATATCGTTGATGCGCAGTGGAAGGATCACCTTCTTACGCTCGACCACTTGAAGGAAGGCATCGGCCTTCGCGGCTACGGCCAGAAAGACCCGCTCGTCGAGTTCAAAAAGGAAGCCTTCACGCTGTTTGAGGAAATGATGGACCGCATCGATACCGAAGCCGTGCGCTTTCTCTTCCTCATGCAGCCGGCGCGGCCGGAAGCGGAAGCCCGCCAGATCGAACAGCGACAGCGCCGTCAGCAGCAGAATTTGCAGTTTCAGGCCGGCCCGGCCCAAGCCGAAGCGCCCAAGCCGGTCCGCTCCGGCGCGAAGGTGGGCCGCAACGATCCCTGCCCGTGCGGCTCGGGAAAGAAGTACAAAAAGTGCCACGGCGCCACGGCCTGACCTGCTTTTGACGGGCGGCGCCGAGCAGCCCGCAAGCCCGCTCCTCTCAAAGACGGTTCCGCTTGTGTGCGGGCGCCCTGGCCGGTATGGTTCCCTTCGTCGAGGCCTAGCTTCCGTTCTGCGTAAGAAGCTTGGCCAGCGGCTCCCAGTAATGCGCCTTCCATCCCGTTGCCAGGTGTTCCCCTGTCCCGGCCGGGAAGCCACGTTGGTCGAACACGATTTTGGTGCCCATGTTCGACTTTGAAGCCGCATCGAGGAGATGGAAACTCGCGATCGAGTACTCGCCGGGTTTCCAGCTCAGCGCGCGCCAAGCCTGTACGATTCTTGTGTCACGCACCAGTTCGATCTGCCGTCCGACGATATACCCGCCGAACAGCGTAAAGGCGCTTCCGGGTTCGGGGCTGAGTTCGGTGGGCTTGGCTCCGGAGCCCATGGATTGCGTGACTCCGCTCAGCAGGACGATCTGATCGAACTGCTTGGCGTCCGTGAGCGCCCGGTACACCACTTGCCGGCGCGCCTCGAATACGGGTTCTTGGTGAATCGCTTCAGCCGAACGGCTGAGGCCGTCGCTCTCCTCCGCCAGGATTCTGAGCGGGCAGAGGGCCACACCGCCGATGGCCGCGCCGGCGACGGCTATCAGCTGTCGCCGCGACGTGGCATGGGCCGACATCGACAGGGGATTAAACGAATGGTTCATTTCTTTCCTCCGGTTTGTCTTTCGCTGCGCACGCCCGTGCGTGTCGCCCCATTGCGGCATGCATAGAATCACAGAAGGGAAAGCTCGGCTACTAATTTCCCGCCTCCCTCCGGCGGTCGCGCGGGAGGTCGACTACAGCCGGCCCCCCGGGTGCGGTCACTTTTTCCCTCTGGTTTTTGTGAACTTTTCCTCTGGGGCCTGCGTATCGTGCTCTGACAGGGGCGACAGGCGAGCTATGACGCGATAGGCTCCTGATGACAGGAGGACAACCATGAGACACCTGGCACGTGCAGTACCGCTCATCGTGACCCTTGCGCTGTTGGCTGCCTTCGACAGCGTTCCGGCGCGGGCAGATGCCGAAGGCCATTTTGATCGCACGCTCAGTGTTAATGGCCCGGTCGATCTCGACGTGCAAACCGCTTCCGGCGAAATCGCGGTTCGGCCCGGCGATTCGAGCAAGGTAGAGATCCACGGGCGAATTCACGCTTCGGGCTGGCATAACGATAGCGACGTCGAACAGCGAATCCACGACCTCGAAACAAATCCTCCCATCGAGCAGAACGGCAACACGATTCGGATCGGGCACCTTGAAGATCACTTTCGCTTTCGCAATATCTCGATCAGCTACGACGTTGTTGTCCCGTCCACGACCCGCCTCCATGCCTCTTCAGGTTCGGGCGGCGAACGCATAGAAGGCATCAGTGGCCCCGCGGAAGCCAATAGCGGCTCGGGTTCAATTGAGCTCGCCAACATCGGCGGTGAAGGTCACGCGCGGACCGGCTCCGGCGACATTCGGCTCAGCGAAATTCACGGAAGCGCGACAGCCCACACGGGCAGCGGGTCGATTCAAGCGACGGGCGTGGCGGGCGGATTCAACGGCTCGAGCGGCAGCGGAGAGGTGCGGCTCGAACAAACGGCCGCCGGTGAGGTCGAGATCGAAAGCGGCTCCGGCTCGGTTGAGGTCAAAGGGGCCGACAGCACTGTCCGGGTGCAGACCGGCAGCGGCAGCATCACCGCGCAAGGCCAGCCAAAGGGGGACTGGAAGCTTCACACCGGATCGGGCGACGTCACCGTCGAGTTCCCCCCGGACGCCGCTTACGACCTTGTGGCGCACACCAGCTCCGGCAGCATCCATAGCACCCAGGAAATGACCGTGCAGGGAACGATCAGCCCGCGCGAGCTGCACGCGAAAGTGCATGGCGGCGGATCGGTCGTCGACCTGAGCACAAGCTCGGGCGCCATCAACATTCGCTAACTTTGGCCGCCCGTTGGGGTACGCCGGATCGGAGCGTACCTCAGGGCGGGTGTGGGCTGGAGGGCCTGTTAACTTCTTGATGCAAACCTCTCGCCCGCCCTCCGCGATTTGTGCTAGGCTCCGGCCACTGTCGTCGAAGGTGCGTTCTCTTCGATGACTCTGGGGTGTGCCATGGATATCGCGCTCTCGACAAACTGCAGACGCCAGTTGTGTCGAAACGCAATCCCGCTTGCGCTCAAGGCCGAGCAGCTTTGTCTCGACCACTTTCTCGATGAAGCCTTCCTCCGAACCGATCACGCCCTGCAAGATTGTCGACGGGGTCATTCCGTAGATTCCGAGACCCTCGAGTGGCTTCTTGCCGATGCGCTCGCCGTGGTCAAGAATCTCGAAGAGGCCGCCGAACAGCCCAATCCCAACCAGCGCGAGCGGATGCTCGAGCTGCTCCTGATCCTGGCCAACCTGCACGAGTACGTGGCACATCATTCGGTTCGCATCGAGCGATTATCCTGATGCGCATCATCGTGCATTAACCGCTTCCGCACCCCCGTTTGCTTTTTTCCGTGGCCCGATTCACGCTAATTCTTTACTCCTGTTCCGGGCGGTGATATGCCCACCGAGACAAAAGTCAGCGCGTTCAAGCCGCCGCAGCCGCAAGTACCGGGCGTGCCTTCGAACGAAGGCGATCGGCAAAAAGCGTTGCGCGCCCCTCAGGCTTGGTCGCCGTCTCCTGCGCTATGGACCGGACTCGCGGCCGCGGTCCTTGTCCTGATCACCGTGGTCGTTCTATGGCGAGGATTCCGTGCAGCGGCGCGTCAGCCGGCTCCTCGATCGGTTAGCAACGACGCTCCGGCCCTGCCCCTGAGCGCGCCCGTCGTCGAGATGCCGGTTGGTCCCGGTAAGATTGCCACCCGAAGTGAGTTGGCCGGGCCGTGGTCGTCGAGGCGCTTTCTGTTTCGCGATGCGCAGAGCGGAGAAAGAACGCCCGCACTTGCCGTGCGTCTGCCTGGGGGGGAGCTTTGGGGCATTCTCTTGAGAGCGCCCTATGGGACGTGCGACCTCCAATACCTCACTGACCTCGCCGAACTCCGCTCGAAATACGGCATTTCCGCCAAGCATCCCATGGTCGTGAATCCTTGTACGGAAACCGTTTATGATTTGGCCCAGTACGGGAACAGTCCGAACGGACTGGTGCGCGGCGAAATTGTCGAGGGAAGTGACGTACGGCCGCCGATTGCCATCGAGGTCGTCGAGCGCGGGGACCAAGTGATTGCCGTGCGCTCGGAGTAGCGTGCCCGAGCGGTAGCGGGGCGCTTACGCGCGCTGCGCGGCGGCAGCCGCACAGCGCTCGACTTCCCTGGCCATTCGTCCGGCCAGCACCAAGGTCACCATTTTCTGGTCGGCAAGCCATGACCAGAGGGGATGCCCGAAGGTTGCCGGTCGATTGTGTTCGATGAAGAAATGCGAAAGCCAGGCGAGCGCGTACGGCACGGCGAGGGCGAGCAGCACGAGCCAGGGCCGGCGCAGCAATATGGCCGCCACGAGGATCCCCCAGCCTGTCAACGTTCCCACGGAATGAACGAGCCGGGTAAGCGGCTGACTGTGCGCCAGCACATAGACGGGCCAGAATTCCCGAAACGTTTTCGGCTCCGGCATGGAAGTCGATTCTAGCGCCGCGAGGCGCGCACAATCGAGCGTAAAAAAGATCAGGCCACTGTTCCGGTTCGAGCGAAGCGGAACAGTGGCCCGCTATGACATCGGCGCTTAGTCTGTCAGTTGTTCGACCGACCGCGCCACCATGACCGGTTGGTTCGTGGCCGGATTCACCAGCACAAACCCAACCACGCGAATGGGAATTGGGTTTGGACCTGCGAGCGCGGAAAGGCCACTCAGGTTTATGAACAGGGTTTCATCGGTCGTGTACACCAGGATCGGACTGGGCAGCAGCACGCCGGCGGTCGAGTCGTCATCCAGGCTGAACGTGCCGAGATTGCCGGACTGAATCTGCGTGCTGTTGACCATCCAAGTCCCGGACTGTCCTTGCCTGCGCAGCACGACGCGGTGCGGGGTAAGCGTCGGAGGCGTTACCGACGTGTTGAGCTTCCCGCCCACGTCGACGCGCTGTCCCGGGGCAAGCAGCGTGTTATTGAACAGCAGCGCGGTGATCGGGTTCGCCACGTTTGCGATCCGGTATTGCTCGCTGCCATTGAGCGTCAGCTGCGCGATATCGCCGGGCTGAATTGCGTTCAGGTCGGGAACTTCATAGCGCACGTAGAGGTCAGCCTGTGTCGCCGGCTGTGGCGCGGGAGGATTGATATAGGTGAACAGCCCGCCGAGCACGAATCCGTCGGTCGACACGACCTCGACCTCTGAGGCGTCGATATCCTTTGTCACGGGATCCAGTTGGCCGGAAACCTCAAGGATCGTGTTTGTGTTGAACGCGCTGAGCGGCGTACCCGGATCGTCCCAAACGGTGTTGCCGTCCGTCTGAACCGTCCACTGACGGCCATGCGGCCCCTGCACCGTGAAGGAGGTGTCGCTATCCATTCCGACAAATCCCACGTGGAAGTCATCAATCGAAACGTTCGGATCGTCAGCAGCGAGCAGCTGCATCTCAAACGTCGGATTGACTTGTCCGGTGAAATTGCCATTCTGGTCCGTCAGAAGTGACTGGCGAAGATCGAAATCCATGCGTAGGCCTACCAGATCGTTGCTGTTCAGGACGAATGGCTGGGCGAACGGGACCTTCACGCTTGACTGAGTGAGCGTTCCGTTCATCGTGTCCACGGTCGGGGGACTGACGCTCGTGTCCAAATATCCGATGACCGGGCTCGAGAGCGTCACGGTCGCTGAGTAGTAGGTTCCCATCGGAACTGCGTTCAGGTCCATGAGCTGGTGCAGGCCGCTGAGCTCGGCAAAATCAATGACCTGCGGGGTATCGGTCATGACCGAAATGTTGCTGCTGCCGTTGTACAGCGTCACGCCCGTGATGGTCAGATCGCAGGAAACCACGCTCGGAAGCGGGGCGTCCATGGCGACGGTAAACACGCTCGCCGGTTTGTCCTCTGGCGAGGGGTCGGTCGGCTTCATCCCGTTACTGCAACCCATAAGCGAAACAATGGCGAATATTTGACAGAACACACCCCAAGTCTTCGAGTTGCGCATTGCAAACTCTCCTTGTCGATATGACCTAAATTGTCGCTTTTGTCGCCGAGTCGCGGCCCGCCATCGGGCGGCACCCTGCTCGGCTGCTGAAGAAGAAACCCAAACACTCGAAAAAAGTTTCGCGCGTCGTGCCGTTCGAGCGCGCAAAACCTTCGCTCGCGCAACGACGTAATACATCCGCTGACTCGAGTCCAGGCATCTACTAGGACTGAATCAGTGCATACGGCGAAGACACGCCGAATACGGGGTATGTCCGGTATGTCCGGGGAGGGTTAGAGATGCGCCGGAAGTCGATCCTGTCGATCGCAGTGCTTGGAGTTCTGTTCGCAGCAGCCTGCGCGAAGAGAGTCGACGACTCGGCGCTCCTCACCAGCATCAAGGCCCAAATGTTCTCCGACGCGCAGCTCAAGGATGCGAGCCTAGAGATTACGGCGACGAATGGGCAGGTCACTCTACGTGGCACAGTAACCAACGAGGCAGCGCATCTCGATGCCTACAAGATTGCCGCCCAAACCCCGGGCGTCAAGAAAGTGTTGGACCAGATTACGGTGGAGACCGCTCAAACAGCCCAGGTGCAGGCGTTACCTTCTGCGCGACCCGCGGCGAAGCCCGCCACGGAAAACACCGGGGACCGCCCAAAACAGAGCGCCGAAAAGGGTCCCTCGAGCGCCCCAGGGGATGAGAATCGAAATCCGGGCCAGCCGGTTGCGTCGAGCGAGCCCGAGCCCGTGCCGGCTCCCCCGCAGATCCCGCAGCAGGATCAGCCGTCGCCCCCTCCTGCCATAACGCCCAATCCGGCCGCCGCCCCGCCTCCGCCGCCCGAGCAGGTTCAAATTCCCGCGGGGACCACTCTGTCGGTTCGCATGATCGACGGTGTCGATTCCTCGGTCAACAAGCCAGGTGAAATCTTTCATGCCGCGCTTGACGTTCCCGTCATGCTCAGCAACCAGATTGTCGTGCCAAAGAATGCGGATATTTATGTTCGGCTGGCAATCAGCTCTTCGGCCGGGCGTATGAGCGGCCAGAGCGAGCTTCGACTCGAGTTGGTGAAGCTCGAGTTTCAGGGCCAGTCGTATCCGCTGGACAGCAGCACGTATGCCTTATCAGGAAGTTCGCGCAGCAAGGACACAGCCAAGAAGGTCGGCGCAGGGGCCGTGGTGGGAACCTTGCTCGGCGCGATCGTGGGCGGGGGCAAGGGGGCAGCGATCGGCGCAGCCGCCGGCGGCGCAGCCGGCGGCGTTTACCAGGCCTCCACGCGGGGTAAACAGGTGAAGGTGCCCTCGGAAACGAAACTCGATTTCCAGCTCGAGCAGCCCGTGACGGTAACCGTCATTCCCCCGTCACTCAGCGCGGCCCAATAAAATTCCCTCTGCGCGCCGCGCGCTCGCTTTGGGCGTAGGAGGGATGTAGCGCCCTGGCCCAGAGAAGGCAAGTCGCACACCTAATCCACTGAATCCAAGGAGCTTACAATGCTCGTTGCACGCTGATGCATCGAATCATGCTGGGCGCGCAGCACTAATACCCAGCATAGTCAGCAACTTGCGGAAGTGTGGCCGCCACAGGGATCGGCGACCGTCGCTGTACTGGCACCGCAACTCACTCCCTAGGGAACGAGTATCAGAACCCACGGAACACTCGCCGTCGTTAGCCCAGTCGTTAGCCGAGACTGTTCTCTTGCCCTAGATTAGGATACAGGTCCTGAGCGTGCATACCAGGCTGCTCAGGTCATAGCCTCACTCTTTTGGTGTGTCGTTCTGGTCGCGTGGCCTGCGAGCTCCTGGCCGACCTTGTGGTTGAAACCTGCGCGGCCTAACTCGGCGTTCAGGCCGAGGAACTACGTTGTGCCAAACGAAGAAAATCGTGCGGAAGAGTGGCAAATCTTTGCAGACCTGACTGATATCCGGTTTGCAGCTCTTTGACACGTCCGCAACACCAATGCCTACAGCGAGATGAGGATCGTACAAATGGGAAGCAGAGCTGTCCCTTGGACTGCGAAGTGCTCGACGATAACTACTTGAACGAACTGGAGGTGTGCATTGAAGAACCGACGGCTCTTCTTAGGTGGACCGCGTTTCAGGATCCTGCTCTTGGTGGCAACGTGTGCTCTGGTTTGCGGTTCAGCGCACGCCGACGGGATCGTAAGTATAACCTCGACCGTTCCGGTTAACCAAACCACGCCGCCACCGGGCAGCACGGTTGGCTCCAACTTTTTGGTGAACTTGGGCCTAGCGCCAGGGCTCGCATTTGCCGAGCAGCAAAACGTTGTTCTCACCAGCAGTTTGACGACGGACACCGGGACCATCCCAGCAGGTACGCTCGTCAGCAGCTTTTTTGTCGCCTTTAACTCCTCAGAGGGCGAGAGCCAAACGACCACAATCACGTTCAGTAGCGATGTCCTTGGAATAGTGTTCATGGACGGCAGCAGTGCCTGGGCCGCCAGCGACTTCCTGGGCCTGCCAACATTGAACTACCAGGAGGACCCCAGCGTTTGCCCCGCCTGCGGGTACGAAACAGGCGAAACTGCGACCTTTTCTGGGGATCAAGTGTTCCTAAACAGCAGCTTCTCCGTCCCCGGAGACTTTGCCCGGATCATCGTTGCGGGGAGCATCTCCCCTGTTCCGGAGCCAAGTTCGTTGACGCTATTGTGCCTCGGATTGGCCGCGCCGCTCCTGCGCAGGCGTAAGAAAATGGGGTTTTCCTGAGGATGGGTCGGAAAGGCGCTGGCAGTTCAGCGGAAAACAACTACACACATGAAACGTTGCATGGCGAGTTGCCGACAGGAGCAACGAAAGGCGCTAGGGCCAAATCAAAGGTCCTTGGTCTTCATAGGCTTCGGTGGGGATGACTGAACGACTACCGCCCGTGCCGGCAATTCGCTCTCGACGCGCTTCAGCCAACGCAGTTCAGTCTTGAACTGCGCAATCGTCAATTCGAGCATCCACACGGCTTCATGGTACCGGTGACCAACCTCCCGATAGACCGATTGCAGCACGCGCTTCTCTCGATTCAGTTCCTTCCGTAGATACCTCCGGCGCCGCTCGATCTGCCGTCGCGAGACGCCGGGTCTGGCCTGCCAGGACAGGGCCATCCAGGTCAGGAAAGCCGGGCGGTCGCGCTGCTCGGTCCAATCCACCCGCTCAAGCGCGTCGGCCAAGGCGGCCCGACCCGAGCCAGTAGTTCCAAAGGCCTGCCGCTCGGGACCTCCGGCCGGCTCGCTGCTGGCCCTGGCGCGGATCAGTCCGCGGCCGTTCAGCTTTCCGAGCGAGTAGTACACTTGCGGCCGCGAAATGCCTGCCCAGTCGCGAACCTCCCGCCTTTCGAGCTCTAGGTTGGCCTGATAGCCATGCATGGGCCGTTCGGCTAGCAGGCTCAGCAGAATCAGGTCCGGCACGGTCAACTGGCCTGCGGCTTCTGGCCCGTTGCCGCGCGGCCGACTGGACGGGCCCCCGGGCAAGGTGACCCGGTTCACGGGCATGAACGGCCTAGCGCCGTGGCTTGACGTTGCCGAGGCCGTCCTCTGCCCGTCGCTTGCTGAGTGCGTCTCCGCCGTGACCACCACCACCATCGGCACCGTGCGGCGGGAAGCCGGGGATCGCGGGCCTGCGCGACCGCGGCACAGAACACGTCGAGCAGGCAGGGGTCCTGGTGTTGGCCTCTCAGCCGGTTGAGCCGCTGATACATTCCTTCCGGGCTCTGGCGGGCCAAGGCTGAAAGGCTTCGAATTCTGAGCTCCTCGAAATCCCGCAGGGTTGCCGGCCCGACCGAGATCAGGTCTTCGAGCCGCCGCTTCTTGTCGGCCATGGAAATCCTCCTTGACGGCAGGGCTAGCTTCTTCTATGGTCAACTAGTCTAATTTAGACTATAGGCAAGCGCAAGAAGAAAAAAGGCACGCGGCCTGGCGCGGAGCGGCTGTTCCTCCTCGCTCGGGATACCCCGCCCAAGGAGAAGACACAGGTGACCATCCAGCGCATCACGCCTCTCTTGTTTGTTCCCGAAGTTGAGCCGTGCGTCAAATTCTGGACCGAGCGTCTGGGCTTCGCGAGCCTGAACGAGGTTCCCGAGGGCCCCCGGCTGGCCTTCGCCATGTTGCAGAAGGACGGGGCAGAAATCATGTACCAAAGCTATGCGAGCCTGGAGCGAGACGTGCCGGCACTGGCCGAGGCCGCCCGACTGGGGCCTTCCTTCCTCTACATCGAGGTGGACAATCTCGAGGCCATCCGAGCCGCTACGCGCGGCGCGGAGGTCTACCTGTCCGAGCGCACCACCTTCTACGGCGCACGCGAGATCGGCATCCGGGACCCGGCCGGGCACTACGTCACCTTCGCGCAATTCGCCGCTGAGCCGCGACAGTGATCGTGGCCGTTTAGGTCCCTGACCGGGAGGGTAGGGAAGGCCCGTCTTTCGCTGGCGGCGCTCGGGTCCGTCCCTCTCCCATTGCTTGCGCGGCTAGGGCCAGTTGTTTAGGATGGCTTGTTCGGAATGATCGGCCAAACTATCTCGCATTACCGCATCATCGAGGCTCTCGGCAGCGGGGGTATGGGTCAGGTCTTTCGCGCCGAGGACACTCGGCTTGGTCGGCAGGTAGCACTTAAATTTCTTTCCGAGGAATTGGCGCGCGACCCTGCATCTCTGGAGCGTTTTCAGCGCGAAGCGCGCTCGGCGTCCGCCCTGAATCATCCGGGCATCTGCACGATCTACGATGTTGGTGAACACCAGAGCCAGCCATTCCTGGTCATGGAGTTGCTCGAAGGCGAAACGTTGCGCGAGCGAATCGCCAGTCGCGCGATGCCCAACGACACAGTCGTCGACTTGGGCATCCAGATTGCCGACGCCCTGGACGCCGCGCACTCGCGGGGCTTTCTCCACCGCGACATCAAGCCCACTAACATCCTGGTCACCACGCGAGGCCAGGCCAAGCTTCTCGACTTTGGCCTGGCCAAGCAGGCCACTCCGAAAAGGGCGGCGGAGACGATCAGCGTTGGCCCCGCCAGCACCCGACCAACCACCGACAATCTGCTCCTCACCAGTCCCGGTTCTGCGCTTGGCACGGTCGGCTATATGTCGCCCGAACAAGCGCGTGGCGAACCCCTTGACGCGCGCAGCGATCTCTTCAGTCTGGGCGCCGTTCTCTATGAAATGGCGACGGGCCAAACGGCCTTCAGCGGAAGCACCTCCGCGGTTATCTTCGATGCCATTCTGAACCGCCATCCCATCGCGCCCTCCATCTTGAATCCGAATGTCCTCGCCAAGCTTGAAGAAATCATTGGCAAGGCACTCGAGAAAGATCGCGAGCTGCGCTATCAGACCGCCGCCGAATTGCGCGCCGACATGAAGCGACTCAAACGGGACCTTGATTCATCCCGCGGCATCGCGGCCGCACCCGGCTCGAGCGCATCCTGGCCGGCCGCTCCTGCGGCTGGCGGTCCGAGATCGGGGCCGCTTCCCGCCCAGCCGCAGCCCGGAGCGGCCGTTCCCTCTTCCGGCATTCGGACGGCTGCCGAGCCGTCTCGGCCGAAACCTCGCGCTGTTCTCTGGACCCTCGGTGGCCTGGCCGCCATCGTGATCGCCGCGCTTGGTGCGATCGTGGCCCTTACTTTGCATAACCGCTTCGGTCACCACGAGGAAGCCTCCTTCGCGCAGATGACCATTACGCCCGTCACTTCGACCGGCAACATCCACTCCGCCAGCATTTCCTCGGACGGCAAATGGCTGGCCTACGTCGAGGATGACAAGGGAGGACACGCGATCTGGGTGCGGCAACTCGCCACCGGCAGCACCGCAAAAGTGCTGAGCGGGACGCCGGGCGAGATCGAGGGCCTCACCTTTTCGAATGACGGGAACTACCTGTATTTCGTCAAAGAAGACCATTCGGTCAACGTCGGGACGCTCTTTCAGGTGCCCTCCCTGGGCGGCAGCCCTCGCCAGATCGTCGTGGATGTGGATAGCCCGGTCAGTTTTTCTCCCGACGGCAAACAGTTCGCCTTCGTACGGCTAACAACGAAGGCTAAGACCTCCAACCTGATTCTGGCAAGCGCAGACGGCAGCAACCCGAGAGATTTGCTGGTATTGAGGGGTTCCGCACGGTTTTCCCAGGAAGGTCTGGCCTGGTCGCCTGATGGGAAGCGCATCGCGGTGGCGGAAACGCCCGACGACAATTTTCTGCATTACGTAATCGACACCGTGGATGTCAGTTCCGGGGTTTCGACACCGCTCGGCTCGCGCCAATGGAACTATCCGCGGCAACTTGCCTGGCTGCCCGACGGTTCGGCGGTCCTCTTTCCCGGGCAATCAGAGCAGAACGCGAACGCTCAGATTTGGGAATTGAGTTACCCCGGCGGCGAGGCGCGGAGGGTTACGAACGATCTGAATTTCTACATGGGCGCAACGGTCACCGCGGATGGTTCGACGCTGGCCACGGTGCAGCTCGGCCTCACCGGCGCGATCTGGACGATGAACCTGGGCAGCGCGGAAAGCTTTTCTTCACCGCGAGAAGTAACTTCCGGGATCGACCGCGCGGACGGAAGCATGGGGCTTTCCTGGGCCGCACCGAACGAAGTTCTCTTCGGGTACTACAACTCTGGCTCGATGCGGCTGGCGATGACCCAACCGGATGGGACCAATCTTCGTGATATTCCTCTAAACCTTCTGAGCGCGATTATTCCCTATGCCTGCGGGGACGGCCGGCATTTCATTTTCATCGGCGGAAACAGAACCAACGCGTTTTCACTTTGGTTCGCGGATCTGGACGGAGGGAACGCCAAGCAGCTCCTATCCGCAGAGGAGGTGGGAATTTCGGGCTGTTCGCCGGATGGCAAATTCGTGGTGTATGAGGCGGGCGGCCTCATGCGTGTTTCAACCGATGGCGGTGCGCCGACTCGAATTACGAAAGAAGCCGTCAGCCAGCCGCAGATCTCACCGGACGGGACACTGGTCGCGGGTTTCATTTCGCCAGACGCCTCTAAACCGCCCAAGATCGCCATCGTTGATTTGCAGGGCGGGGAAATTCGGAACACCTACGATCTTCCAAACGAGGTCGTTTGGCAAGGAGATGGCGGGCACAAGCTTGAGTGGACGAAAGATGGCCGCAACGTTCTCTACGAGGTTCGCAAGGACGAGACCCCTGCGCTGTGGGCCCAGCCGGTCGGCCCGCACGGCGCGCCCCTCATGCCCACGAGAGAGATTGCCAGATTCCCGCAAGGAACGCACGTGTGGGCATTTTCGATCTCGCCCGACGGACGGCAGATCGCCTATTCCCGCGGACAATACGTGACGGACGCGGTGCTCATTTCGCACTTTCACTGATCCCGGCGGCTCGAGGCGATTTCGGCGCAGTTGCGGCCGGTCCCGGGATCCCTCCTTTTTGCAGCCGTGTTTATCTGTCCCTGCCGTGCGGGATCTGTGGTTAAATCCAGCGCATGAAAATCTCACGGCGGAATCTGTTCAGGGCAACCGTTGGTGCCGGGTTGGCTGGTGGAGCCCTTCTCAAGGGAGGCGACCATCGACTGGCCGGAGCGGAGACCCCGGCGCCATTGCCGCCGGCTTTTGACGTCCTGAAGCCGCTCGGCGACCGCGTCAAGCCCATTCGCGTCGATGAATTTCAGGCCCGCATCGCCCACGCGCAGCAACTCATGAACGATCGGGTCGCCCAGGCCGTCCAAATCGACGCGATCTACATCACACCGGGCACCACCCTTCGTTACTTCACGGGAATCCGGTGGGGCCTCAGCGAGCGTATCGTGGCGCTGCTCGTTGCGCGCAAGGGTGACCCGCTGATCGTTTGCCCTGCCTTCGAAGAACGCCGCCTGCGGGAGCAGCTTCGCTGGCCCATCGAGGTTCGCATCTGGCAGGAGGACCAGAGCCCCTACGCGCTTGCCGGGAATTGGCTCGCCGACCGCGGAATCCGCACCGGGACAATCGGCGTCGAAGAAACCACGCGCTTCGTTTTCTTCGATGGCCTGCGCCAATTCGCACCGAAATTTGAGTACGTCAGCGCCGACTCCGTCATTCATATGTGCCGCGCGCAAAAGAGCGAGCACGAACTTGAATTGATGCAGCTCGCCTGCCAGGCAACCTTCGACGTGTACAAAGCGACGTTCGCCTCTCTGCGCGAAGGAATGCGTCAGAGCGAAATCGGCGAGCTCGTCGCCCGCGGCTATGAGCGGATGGAGCTCACCGGCGACGCCTTCAGCCTGTTCGGGCCCGCCGCGGCATTCCCTCACGGCACCCATGAAGACCGTGCACTGCGTGAAGGGGATGGGGTGCTGATCGATGACGGCTGTACCGTCGAGGGCTACCAGTCCGACGTCACGCGCACTGGAGTCTACGGCAGGCCCAGCGAAAAGCTTCAGCGCGCCTTCGAGGTCGTGCGCGAGGCACAGGATGCCGCGCTCGCCGCCGCTGTGGCCGGCCACCCCTGCGGCTCGGTCGACGACGCAGCCCGCAAGGTGATTGGGGACGCCGGGTTTGGCCCCAATTACAAATATTTCGCGCACCGCCTCGGCCACGGCATCGGCATGGACGGCCACGAATGGCCCTACCTCGTGCGCGGAAGTCGCATCACGCTCGAGCCCGGCATGACCTTCTCGAACGAGCCTGGCATTTACGTTCCGGGCAACTACGGCCTGCGTTGCGAAGACGATATGGTCATCGCCCCCTCCGGGGCCGCGCGTCTGCTGACGCCCGGCTTCCAGCCGAGCCTGGAGACCCCCATTGCCTAGGAAGCTGGCCCGAACGATCGGGTAGTGTGCGCCCGTCCCGGCTCCCCGCGGTCTCAGGGGCGGTTCGAGAGCACGATTTTCCCGCCCTGCCGCGCAAAGACGAAGATGTGCCTCGGGTCAAGGTCAGCCAAGGCGCGGCTGGCAAGGAAATCCTCGCTGAAAAGAAAGACACGATGCGGCCCGTTCCACAGCCGCGCCAAAGAAGCGTCGCTCTCGAAAACCTGCGGCGCATCGGGGAAGAACGAACCGAACCAAAGGTTTCCATCGCGCCCGTCGAGCACATGCAACTGGATGCCGGTGTAATAGTTCAGCGTCGACCCCCACTCGTACTTTCCGTTGACGATGATCATATCGCCCGGGCGGTACGCCTTTTGAACCCGAAGCGCGATTTGCTTTGAGGAAAGCTCGGGCGAAAAAATGACCAGTCCGTCATGAACGCACAAGAGCATCACGACCATCATTCCCGCCAGCGCCAGGTTCCCCGCGAACGGCCGCCCGCGGCGGCGAAGAATCCAGTTAAGCCCGGTGCCCGCCAGCAGACCGACTCCGACCAGAAGTAGCAGTGGACGAAACAGGCCCAGAGACTCAACTGTCAGGTCTCCCAGGTGGCCGAGAGAGGCCTTGTAGTCCCCGGGATGTGGCCGCAGCACCGATCCGATGTCCGTCCCAGCGGGAAACGAGTGCGTTCGCGCGAGCAAAGCCATGGCCGCCAGAAAGCCCGCAATGCCAAAGGCGAAGAGAGCTGCCGACGCCATGCGTCCAGCGCGACGCGCAGGGCTTGTGGCCGCCGATTGCCGCTCTCGCTCGAGCCACGCGCCAATGAGCAGAGCCAGCGCGGGCAACGCCGGCAAGGAATAGTATTCCTGCCGCGTCGAGAAGCTGAAGAACAGCATGATCCACGCCGCCCAGATCGCGCAGAGCAGGTTTACCCGCGATCTTCGATCGAGTCCTTCGCGCCAAATTCGCAAACGACTGGGAATCTCGCCGAGAGCGGGCGCCAGATAAATGCACCATGGAATCAGCCAGGTGAGAACGAGCCCCCAGAACAGGACCAGCGGAACTCTGTCGTAATCGTATGGGACGCGCTTGTTGAGGTAGCGCAGAAACTGTTCGTTGATGAAGTAAAACCACAGGAAACCCTTCTCGGGACCTGAGGGCTGTGCCGGACTTCGCAGGGCAGCCAGTACATGCCATGGCAGGGCCACGGCCAGAAAAACAAGCGCGCTCGACAGGAGATGGAAGCGGAGGATCCTCCGCAGGGTTCCCGTGAGCAGCAAGAATGTGCCGATGATCAGGCCCGGGAAGACAATCCCGATCAAGCTTTTTGTGAGCACATTCAAGGCCATTGTGGCGGCCAGCCCCCAGCACAGCCGCCTCGAGGGCTGTTCCTGTTCATAGGCGATCAGAAACAGATACAAGCCGAGCGTGAGCCACATAGCCACGAACACGTCGGGGATCAGGAACCGTGTATAGATAAAGATTCCCGGCGCCGTGACCAGGACAAGCGCCGCGTAAAATCCGGCTTCGGCCCCGAAAAACCGCCGTCCGAACACGAAGGCCGCACAGGCCAGTCCGAGGACGCCCATGGCCAGGGGCAGGCGCGTTTGCCATTCGGCGACACCGAAGGCCCTGTAGGTTGCCGCGACGGCCCAGTACATGAGCGGCGATTTCTCGAGATAGCGAATGCCGTTGATGTATAGCGTGACCCAATTATGGTTCAGCACCATCTCGCGCGCCGCTTCAGCGTGGATCGAGTCCGCATCATCGAGCAGGCCCGGCTGAGAGAGCGTCGGAATATAAACGAGCACCCAGGCGAGTACGACCAAGCCCAGAAGCGCTCGCTCCCGCACGGACGCGCGTCCCGCGGCCGGCGCGGGCGCTGGATGGCGGGAGGAGTCGATCGCTTCAGGAGTCGTGTGCATTCGCCGTAGGGGAGCAGAATGTCTTCGCGTGCCGCCGATCGGATACGAAGCTAGTTTACTTTCTTGGGCGCTGAAAAGCGCTCAAGAACTCTCGCGACAAGGTTCGAGCCGTCGGCTCACCGGACGGCTAATTCACGCGGCAGACACGCACCGCGCCGTTCTGATATGGACACGCAAGCCCAGAAGCACCCGGCTGCTCAATTACAATCCAGGTAACGTCGTAGCGATCCTTCAGTCGCTCGAAGTCAGAGGGGCGGAAGCCAGTGAACCCGCGGGCAGCGCGGACTTGCTCGAGACACTCGTCGGCCAGCGGCAGTCCCGGGAACATGGCCGAGGCGCTCCAGTCCTTTGTCGCGTCGGCCAGTCTGCTGCGCGCCGCGATCGCTCGGAATCCCTGAAAATCCTCTCCGGGCACGGCCATATACCCCGAGTCGAGGGCGAAAATCGCATCGACGGGCGTATGCGCCCGGGCCCAAAGGAAAGCCTGAACCCAGGGATTCCTAGCCTGGGCACCCGGCCATTCAATGTGGAGGTCGGAAGGGAAGAGGCGGACTTGCGCGTAGGCCATGCCAAGCGCAAGAGGCAGAAACAGCGCAAGCCACCGCGCGGGGCGGCTCGCGAGCCAGGTCTCCGCAATCAACCCGCCGCCTAGGAGCGCCAGCAAAAGATAGATCAACTGAAAGCTGCGCATAGGCTGCGAAATCGCGAGAAATTCGAATCGCGGGAAAATCGTGGGCACCAGGGCACTCGCCACGGAGAGGGCCCCAAGCCAAACCAGCGAAAGCGCCAGACGCTTCAAAACCGGGCGGCCTCTGGACTCCGCGATCCGGCTGAACCACGCGAGCAGCGCAAGGGGCGCCACGACGCCCAGCCACTCGTACCAGTGCCACTCGAGCAGGAAATAGTACGGGTGGTCGTGAAGAGTTTGGGTAAAGGCTGGCGATGGATGCCTGGTGAACAGTGCGGGAGGCGCCCTACCGGCGACCGAAGTGCGAGCGGAGGCGGCCACTTCTGCCTTGAGCGAGCCGATTTCGTTCATCGAAACGAGCAGGACAATGTAGACGATCCCCAGCACGGCCATCAGCGGATGGACCAGCCCGGTGAAGACAAGCCACAGCGCGGCACGCGGGTATCTTCTTTCAAGGACGGCGTCGACAGCGAAGAGGATCGCAAAGGTGGAGACCGACCGGGGATTGAAGTATTGGTCGAGCAGGTACAAATCGGTGCCGGTTACCGGCAGGGTCAGGAGCGACGCCACCATGGCCACGGCAGCCCAGCGCCCGGCCTGACTCGGGAAGCATTTGGCGGCGATGGCCTTCGATGCCCAAAGCAAGAGAAAAATCGATGCGATATGGCAGATGAACAGTACGGCGCCCAGCGGGAGATGACTGGTGCGAACCAGCGTCGCCACCATATGGGGAAACACGGTCAGATGCGCGTGCGACTCAAAGAATTCGCTCCCAAAGGGATACAGCGCGGGATTTAGAATCTTGCGGATTTGCGGCAGATAGATTTCGGCGTCTTCCGCCCCCGGGTGATATCCATGGATGAGAAGGGCCGCGCCGGTGAGCGCGACCAGAAAAGCGATATCGCGAATCGCGAATCCTGAACGGTCTTCCGGCTGGGCGTTCATGCGGCGCGCGTCTTAAGCGAGCAGCTTAGGCACGACGGGTAAATCTTCAACGGGTGCGCCCCCTGTTTTGTTCGGGTAGCAGGACTCGCGGGGTTGTTTCCTTCCCCGGACTCACCAACTTCTCGCCGTTCGCATCCAGGATGCGGAAGCGCCCGATCCCCAGCCGCTGGAGGGGGCACTTGAGCGTGGCGCCCAAGACGCCGAGCCCATAGCGAACGCTGCGCATCGGGCCGATCGAGGAGGCGTCGGCAAAATATCGGGTCGGACAGGACAGTTCGCCAATGCGAAAACCGAAATAGAGCGTCTGCACGAGCAATTCGTTGTCGAAAAGAAAATCGTCGGAGTTTTCAAGCAGGGGCAATGTTTCCAGCACCGCGCGGCTAAATCCCCGGAAGCCGGTATGATATTCAGAAAGCTTGGCGCCTAAGAGGAGATTCTCGAAAGCCGTCAGAACACGGTTCGCGATGTACTTGTAGCGCGGCATGCCGCCGCGCAACGCTCCGCCTCCCAGAATGCGGGACCCCAGCACCACGTCGTAAACGCCCGAGACGATCATGGCTGCCATGGCGGCGACGAGTCTCGGGTTGTATTGATAATCGGGGTGCACCATGACGATGATATCAGCTCCGCTGGCGAGGGCGGCGCGATAGCAGGTCTTCTGATTGCCCCCGTAGCCGTAGTTCTTCTCGTGGAGGATGACCTCGAGTCCCAAGGCGCGCGCGATCCGCGCCGTTTCGTCCCCGCTGTGATCGTCGACCAGAATCTTCGTATCCACAATGGTGGGCAGCTCGCGCACGGTAGCTTCGAGGGTCTTGGCCGCGTTGTAGGCAGGCATGACGACTGCGATCCGCTTTCCTTCGATCACGCGCGCTCCCGCAGCAGCTGGTCCGGCTCTTCTGAGCTGCCGTCGCAAATTTTAGCTCAGGCGAAGGCGAAATTGCGTATGATTCAAGACGGTTCGGGAACACGGAAGAGCGCTTCGAGCGCGAAGGAAAACTGGCCGAGAGGATGACGGGATGAAAATGGGCGAGCGACCGGTGGGAACCTTCGTTGCGGTTCGAGTGGTAGTCGTCGTGGTGGCTGGACTTCTGTACACGCTGCGGAGCCCGCTCGCTCGAACTCCGCAGGCAAACAACGCCGATTCGGACACCCGGTTTCGCTCGACAGCCGGGCAGCAGAGCTCCTCAGCACAGGGATCTTCGGCCGCAAAAGTGACTACCGCGGGCGACGCCTACATGAATATTCAGGTGCTGAAGGACATTCCCTCCGACCAACTGCTCCCCGCCATGCGCTATATCACCGCCGCGCTCGGCGTGCAGTGCGATTTTTGCCACGTTCCGAAGAACTTCGAGAGCGACGACAAGGCGGAGAAGACCACGGCCCGCAAAATGATGCAAATGATGTTTGCGATCAACAAAGACAACTTTAATGGCCGCCGCGAAGTGACCTGCTACACCTGTCATCGCGGCCTGGCCCACGCGGCAAACCTGCCGGTTCTAACCGCGACAGGCATGGCGCCCGCCATGGGCGCGGCTCCGGCCAGTAGCGCCTCCTGGGCGCCGACGACATCCGCCAATTCGACGCCAGCCGGTGCAGCAGTTCCGAAAATCACCGTAGACGAGATCGTTGCGAAGTATACCGAGCAAATCGGCGGCGCCGCGGCAATTCAAAAACTCACGACGCTTGATGAGCAGGGTACGATCGAGCTGCCGTTGGGCGGCGGGATGAAAGCGGAAGCCGAGGAAGTGCGCAAAGCTCCGAACAAGGTTGTCACCGTTGTGCATCTGCCCAACGGGACGGCCTTCGCCGAGGGTTACAACGGGACGTCCGGCTGGCAGCAGGAGCCCGGACACGGCGCTGATGACCTCGAGGGCGATGACCTGGTACGCGCCAAATACGGCGCTGCGTTTATCCCGGGCCTGGATCTGAAAGAGGATTTCTCGCGGGTGCAGGTTGCAGCCGTCGACAAGGTCGGCGACCAGGATGCCTATCGCGTCATTGCGTTCCGGAAGGGAGGCGGACAAATGAGATTCTATTTCGACTCCCAATCAGGCTTGCTGCTCCGCGTTTCCGAGCGCATCGAAAGTCCCTTGGGCGACCTCCCCCAGGATACCGACTATTCCGACTACCGCGACGTCCACGGCGCCAAACTGCCGTTCACGGTGACCGAAACGCTCGTCGACGGTCGCACCACGTTACACTGGGACCGCATTCAAGTGAACCTACCTATCGAGGATGCTCGCTTCGACAAGCCCGTTCAAAAGGCAGGGGCAGCGCAGCCCTAAAGCTCCGCCCGGCAGGCGGCGGGAGAGCAGAGAGCGCATGCCTTTCTGGTGCGCATCCTCCCCGGCACTAATTTTTCCCCGTTCTCCCGTTCTTGGCGGCGGGCGCGTTCGCTTCAGGAGCCACCGCGGGTGTGGAATGAGGAGCAACCAACAAGGGTCCGCCGCACGCGCTTTCGACCTCGCCCGCAAGCGATTCAGCCAGCATCGCGCCCTGGCGCGATTTCGTCGCGCAGATTTGCGCGGCCGTCAAGCCCAGGGCGCCGCGCAGATCGGTTCCGTCAATATTCGCCCCCGACAGGTTGGCCCCGCTGAGCACTGTCCCCGGAAACTGTGCTCCCCGAAGATCGCCGTCCTCGAGGTTGGCGTCGATGAAAATGGCCGACCCGAGCTGCGCGCCCCTCAGGGTGGCGCCGGTCATCTTTGCCGACCACAAATAGGTCTGCGTCAAATTGGCATGATCGAGTCGTGCACCGTCCAGGTAGGCGGAGCGTAAGTCGGTTTTCTCGAAATTCGCGCGTTCCGCCGAGGAGGCGCTGAGCCTGGCCCCGTAGAGGGAAGCGCCCTGAAACTGGGCATCAATCAGGATGGCGCCGAGCAGCGAACAATAGGACAAATTGGCCTCGCGCAAATCGGCGCGATCGAGATTTGCTCCGTCCAGATTGCTGCGATCGAGATTCACATGATAAAGCCGAGCGCGGTCCAAGATGGCATAGCGCAGCGTGGACTGACCCAAGTCCGCGCCGCGAAGATCCGCATCGGAGAGGAAGGCACCCTCAAAGTCGGTATGCCACAAGTGTGCATTGACCAGGAAGATGCCGTAGGCTTGCGCGTACCGGAAGCTCGTGTCGATCAGAGTTGCGCCCCGCACAGAAGAGATTTCTTGATCTGCGCCGGTCCAATGGGCGGGAGGGCGCGAAAGCCAAGCTTCGGTTAAGTCGGCGTAGGGATCGTAACCGGCCGACCAGAAGACCGTCGCCGCCCAGCGCCGGATGTTGTCGGGGCCAAATTGAGGCGCGCGCGATCTGCCGTGCGGCGCTCCTTTGGTGACGCCAATGGTTAGGAAGAGAAGCACGGCGCCAAGGCCGACCGACACACCAAAAACATTGATCTCGCGCAGCTTCGAAACCCATTGCCACTGGTGCCTTGTTTCAAGCGACCATCGCTCTTGAGGACGCCCGATCTTGATGGTCGAATAAAGCGCTACGGCAAACGCCACAACAAATAAGAGCGCATGCAACATCGTTCCATGCAAGTTCTGCAGGGTGAGGTAGCGCGCCCAGAACAGGAAGAGAGTAAGCGGAGTACCCCAGTAGGCCAGTAACAGGGCCAGCACACGCTCGATCAGGCGCGTGGAGGCCGCCTCGCGGTTCATCCATCGGAAGTGCGCACGCAAAAGCCCGCGCACGATCCGCGACGCATCCTGGCCAAGCTCACGCCCGTCGGGGAATATCCCCGGCAGCTGCAGCACCATATCCCACAGCGCTTGCAGATGAAAATGGAAGACGAGATAAAGAATAAAGAGAACGACCGGCGCGATCAGATAGATTTGCGCAGCGGGCAGGGCAGCCGCGGCGGCTGCCGAGTGAAAGGGCAGGATCGACAGATTCCCGAGCAACTGCACATCTCTTGTCCTCCAGATCATCAGTGCGGACACGGCCGTAACCGCCATCATCGCGGTGAAGAAGCGAGCAGCCGTCTGGGAATTGCGCTGGAAGGCAAGCCGTGCCGGGAACTCGGACGTGTGTTCGGGCAACGACGCCTCGCGCAGATTGGCCCCCGCAATCTGGCTGGCCACCAGGCCCATGGCCGACTCGAGGGTTGCCCCTTCTAGATTCGCACCCTCGAGATTGGCTCCAACTAGGCAGCATTCGTTCAAGTTCGCGCGCACCAGGCAAGAGTCGCGAAGATCGGCAAGAAGCAGGTCCGCGCTCTCAAGATTTGCATCGCGCAAGTCTGCATGCCGCAAATTGACGCTGATCAAATCGGCATGCTGAAGGTCGAAACCGGAAAGGTCGGCTCGGCGTCCCGCCGCGCCCCGCGATTCAACCCACTCCTTGTGGCAGGCAAGCGTTTCTTCAAAGGCCCAATCGCTCGCAACCGATGTCGCCCGACCCGCAGGGTCGCTCGCCGATGCTGCCTGAACCTCGGCATTCTTGCTGGCATCAGCTCCGGGCTGCTCGCGGCCGGCCTCATCGAGCGCCCGTTCGGCCCACTCGATACTGAGGGCACGAAGTTCCGGCGCTGGCTCCGTGCCGGCCGACGGCGCATCCTCCCGAGCAGGTGGTGTGCTGCCGGCGGCGAGGTTCGCGTCTGCCGCCGGGTTCACCCCTACGGCCGGAAGCCCGGCCGCGATTTCCTGCTCAACCAGCTCCCTGAGGCGGCCCTCACCTGGCGGCCCCCCAGCGCTCCTGTCGCCCCGAGCGGCGACGGTTGGACCGTCTAGGTTCACCGCGGTCGCGGGCTGGCCAGCCTCATCGCTGCGGAATAGGTTCTCGAGGATATCGGTTGCCGAGGGCAGTTCGGCGGCGGGAATAAGCCCCTCGGCCGCGTCGACCGTTGCGACCGACGACGTGGTCCGGCTCGCTCGGTCGACCGGAGCTTCTCCCGACATCTGTACCTCGGTATCTTCTGGCTTCGACGTGTCAGTTTCCTTCCGGTCCGGCAACCCGCCGGACGGCTCGCGAAGCGAGAACCGGAAAAGCGATTTCATCGGCAAATCCCTGCGGGCAAAGAACTTGGCCCAACGGACGGCGGCACCCAGCGATCTGGTCGACAGAATCCGCCGCCTGTGCCGTGACGTGTCCCGGTACGTACGGACGAACCAAGGAGCCCCACTTTGCGCTTTCTGTTTATCTTAGCCCTTACCATCCTAGCGCGACCGGTTTTTGCCGGCGTCCTGTCCAACAGTGCAACAGATGTACAGCTGTTCAACGCTGCATTCGAGTACTGGAAAGGCTTATAATCCCGGCCAGGAAACGGGGGGTGGGGCGATGTCGACCGAAACAGCGGTTCGAGCAACGGCGGTGAAGGCTCCTGAGAGCGTGGCCGCGCCGGCCGAGCGCTTGCAGTCGCTCGACATCTTCCGCGGCTTGACCATTGCCGGGATGATCCTGGTCAACAACAATGGCGACTCGAGCGCCGCCTATTGGCCGCTCGAGCACTCTGCGTGGAACGGCTGGACGCCCACCGACCTCGTGTTCCCGTTTTTCCTATTCATCGTGGGCGTTTCGATGGTGTATTCATTTCGCGCGCGACTCTCGCGCGGAGAGTCTCGCCACGCAATCCTGCTGCACGCGCTGCGCCGGGCGATCATCCTGTTCGCCATCGGCGTGCTGGTCATCAATAGCTTCCCCGGCGGCTACAACCTCTCCCATATCCGCATCTACGGTGTTCTGCAGCGCATCGCGATCTGCTACTTGGTGGCGGCTGTCTTTGTCCTGTGGTCCAGCGTACGAGTGGAGATCGTGGCGGTGGCAGCCTGTTTGATTGGCTATTGGATATTGATGCGCCACGTTTGGGTACCCGGATTCGGCATTCCCGGACGGGATATTCCGCTGCTTGATCCCGATCGCAACCTTGTGGCCTGGCTGGACCGCAAATTACTCATGGGCCATCTATACGAAGGCACGCGCGACCCCGAAGGCCTGCTCAGCACGATTCCGGCTGTCGGGACGGCCTTGCTCGGCGTGCTGACCGGGGAATGGCTACGGTCAAACCGCAGCACGCGGTCAAAGGCTTGGGGAATGGTGATCTTCGGACTCATCGGGCTTGCCGCGGGCAAATTCTGGAACATCTGGTTTCCGATCAACAAGAAGCTCTGGACCAGCTCATTCGTGCTCTTCACAGCCGGCTTTGCACTGGTTCTTCTGGCCCTTTGCTATTGGCTGTGCGACGTGCGCAAGTCGCGCGGGCGCTGGGGCCTGCCGGCTTTGGTTTTCGGAATGAATGCGATAGCGGCCTATGTCCTTTCCGAAGTTCTTGCCTCAACGCTGGGCAGCGTCCATTTCCGGTCCTCTGGCGCTGATAACTCCTTGCGGGCAATCATTTATCGACATGTTTTTACCTCGCCCGGGGCGGCCCCAAGCGCGAACGCGTCACTCGCCTATTCGATTTCCTTTGTGCTTGTTTGTTGGCTGGTGATGTGGTGGTTCTACCGCAGGAAGATCTTCCTGAAGATCTGAATCAGAGCCGAGTTGTGTCCCGTTTGCCGAGAAGGGGCGACAAACGCCGTTTGTGTCGCCGATGCAGCTCGATGAAAACGGCAGCCGCTCGGCCATGAAGAGAGGGAAACGCGCCGATCGCGCGCGCCTACCTGCGGCTCAGGACGGAATCAAAGTAGACAAGCATAGCGGGCGAGGTCCAATCCTGCTCCCCGACAATCTTGCGGTCAATGCGACCCTGGCGGTCGATCACGTAGCTTTCCGGGTACATGGTCGTCCCGTAGGAAAGCGCGATCTGTTTCGAAGGATCGAGGTAGGTCGGAAAATCGATGTGGAACGTCTCGAGGAAGCCCCGGTAAGAGACCTCATCCTCCTCGACACCCGGATCAATTCCGAGGACCATCCCGCCGAGCGGGGCCATATGCTGCTCGAGCTCGTTGAGCGAGGGCGCTTCGTCGCGGCACGGTGGGCACCATGACGCCCAGAAATTTACGAGCACGACGCGTCCCCGCAGATCGGATAAACGCGTCGGTTTGCCGTCGAGCGTCAGAGCAAAGTCATGCTCCGGTGTTCCATGAATGCTCGGCTCACCCTGGCGATAGTCGGGGTGGGCAAAGGCCGCCACCAGAGCGGCGAGGAATGCGAGCGCGATTCCCGTCTTGACTTTCCGTTTTAATTCCTTGTCCAAGCCCCTCTATAATAGGGTATCTCGTAGATCGAGCGGTAGCAGTTTACACGCTGTTTTTTTCCGGCGCTCCGTTGAAACAGCCAAATCGAAATAGAGCCATAGTTTCCGCCATCGTTCCGGCCAGGAATGAAGAAGCGTCCATTGCTCGCGTGGTTGACTCGCTTGCCGCGCAGGCGGAAATCGGCGAAGTCATCGTGGTAAACGACCAATCCGCGGACCACACCGGCCAGGTCCTGACCGAGCTTGCTGCGCGCATCCCCAAGCTGCGTGTTCTTGCCACGGACACTTTGCCGAGCGGCTGGACCGGCAAGAACTACGCACTGTCCGTGGGGGCCCAGGCGGCGACGGGGAAATGGCTGCTGTTTACCGATGCCGACACCCTTCATCTGCCCGGGGCAACCGCCCGTGCTCTCAGCGACGCGAGGGAAACCGCTGCGGCGCTCGTGTCCTACTCGCCGGAACAGGAGCTCGGGACCTTCTGGGAACGCGCCCTAATCCCGCGTGTCTTCTGGATGCTGTCGCAAAGGTATTCGTTCGCCAACGTAAGCGACGCAGCGATGCCCGATGCCGCCGCAAATGGCCAGTTTCTTCTCCTGCGCCACTCCGTGTACACGGCCCTTGGCGGGCAGAGGGCCGTGGCGGGGGAGATTCTGGAGGATGTAGCCCTTGCCCGGCGGGTCAAGGGCACTGGCCAGCGGCTGTTTTTTAACGATGGGCACGGCATCGTGCGCACGCGCATGTACCACTCGTTCGCTGCCTTGTGGGAGGGCTGGACCAAGAACCTCTATCCGCTGGTCGGAGGGTCGAAATCCGCCCTGTTCGGTGAATTAGTGGATCTGATCGTTCTGATCGCCGTGATTCTGCTGGCCACCGTTCACCCGCTCCGCGAGGCCGACCGCGTCGTACTGGGCGCCGGCATCCTGTTTCTGGCGGGCCGGGTCCTCGGGTACGGCACCTTCCTGCGCCGGAATCTTTTCCCCCTTTCGCTGATCCAATATTATGTCCCGGGCACGTGCCTCTATTGGGCCGCTCTGCTGGCCTCCTGGTGGAAAAACACGCGGGGGACAGTAACCTGGAAGGGAAGGGTGTACCGGCGGCCAGCGTCGAGCCGGGGCGAGCAGGAAGCCAACGCGGAATCTCTTAGAAACGCCACATGATTCGAATCACGCGCAAAGTGGAGTTCTCGGCCGCGCACTTCTATCACAACCCGAATTTCACGGCCGAGGAGAATCGCCGCCTGTTCGGCAAATGCAGCAACCCGCATGGGCACGGGCACAACTACGTTCTCGAAGTAACCGTAGCCGGCGAGCCTGACCCGGTAACCGGGATGGTGCTCGACCTCAAGGAGTTAAAGGACATCCTACAGCGCGAAATTGTCGACCGCATGGATCATCGTCACCTCAACTACGAAGTTCCCGAGCTGGCTGGCCGGATCCCGACCTGCGAGAACATTGCTTTCCTGATCTGGCAGTTGCTCGAGCCAACCATCACGCGGGGGAAACTCGACCGAGTTCGCCTCTATGAGTCGCCTGACTTGTTTGCAGATTGCACGGCGGACGGCGCCGGTCCTGGGGCGCGACCGGTCGAGGATGAACAATGAAGGTCTCGCTTTCGCGCCGCTACCGCTTCGCTGCCTCGCACCGTTTGCACAGCGCGGAATTCGATGCGGACACCAACCGGCGCATGTACGGCAAGTGCGACAGCCCGTACGGGCACGGGCACAACTACACTCTGGAAGTGACTTTCAGCGGCCCCATCCAGCTGTCGACTGGAATGATCGTGAATCTTGGAGAACTCGATCCCTTCGTGGAACGCGAGGTGATCGAGGTCTTCGACCACAGGTATCTGAACGAGGAAATCGCCGAATTTCACGATCGAGTGCCCACCACGGAGAATCTTGCCCGCGAGATCTTTCGCCGGTTGCGGGATTTCCCCGGCGCCAAGCTCGAGGGCGTGCGCATCGAGGAGACCAGCAAGAACAGTTTCGAATACAGGGGCGAAGAATCAGGAGCAGCACACCGATGAGCGAAGCCACGGAAATCACCATACCGGAAACCGCCGGCGCAGAAACGATCGCCGGCCTGGTTCGCAAGATGCTCGTTCAACTCGGCGAGGACCCTAACCGCGAAGGCCTTCGCCGCACGCCCGAACGCTTCGAGAAGGCCCTGCGCTTTTTGACCAGCGGATACCGCCAGGATCCGGAAAAGCTGCTGAACGGCGCCATGTTCACGGTGTGCTACGACGAAATGGTAGTGGTGCGCGATATCGAGGTCTACAGCCTCTGCGAGCACCACCTGCTCCCCTTCTTCGGGAAATGCCACGTGGCCTACATTCCGAGCAAGAAGGTCGTAGGCCTCAGCAAGATCGCGCGGCTTGTAAACATGTACGCGCGCCGGTTGCAGATTCAGGAGCGCTTGACCAGCCAAGTCGCCAAGGCCATTCAGGAGAAGCTCAGCCCGCAGGGGGTCGGGGTGATCATCGAAGCCCGGCATCTGTGCATGGTCATGCGCGGAGTCGAAAAGCAGCATTCGAGCGCGACCACCAGCGCCATGCTCGGTGTCTTTCGCGACAATAAACAGACCCGCGATGAATTCTTGGCGCTGGTTCACGGGGGAAGACCATGATGGCCCGGGGGTTAGTCAAGGAGCCGACGGCCGCCGGCGGTGAGAGTGGTCGACCGAATCCGAAGCGGCCCGACGACCAACTCTCGCCAAAGCTGGTTCGCCCGAGATGTCGCGTCGCGGCGAATCGCTGGGCTTCGGGCGAGCGAGTCTCCTAAGGAGGCCTACAGGAATTCCCTTTGCGCCCTTGTCCTACTGTGCTAGCATTTTTAGTGTGTAGAAGAGAGAAAACAGAGCAGAAAAGGGTCCGGCGACAAATGGGGGAGGGGGCGAGTTGATGGAAGCGAAGGCAGAATTAATCGAGCAATTCCGGACGCACCCCAAGGATACGGGTTCTCCGGAAGTGCAGATTGCATTGCTGAGCGAACGAATCAACTACCTCACGACCCACCTGAAGGCCCACGCAAAAGATCACGCTTCGCGGCGCGGATTGATCATGATGGTCAATAAGAGGCGCCGTTTGCTGGACTATCTCAATCGCCGGGACCCGGATCGGTATCGCGAGATTGTGGAACGACTCAGTTTGCGCAAGTAGCGCGGACCACCCGGATCTTCGCCTAAACCGCGTTTTTCCCAGGCATCGAGAGAGCAGGGCAGTCGTGCGCGTCGCGGCGCGGGTCTTCTGAGCCACACGTTGCTTATTCTCTTCTCGCCTGTTTTCTTCTTCTTACACAATGATCCGAGAGGCGACTCTCGACAACTGATCGTGCGTCCCAGCTATGGGAAGAAAAGGATTTAACAAGATGTTTGAACAAGTAAGTATGGATGTCGGCGGTCGTACGCTGACTTTTGAGACAGGGAAGATGGCGCGACAGGCCCACGGCGCCGTGGTGGCGCGCTACGGCGACACCGTCATTCTGGCCACAGCCTGTATGGATAACAAGCCCACGGAGAAGGACTTTCTGCCGCTGACTGTAGATTATCGTGAATATACGTACTCGGCCGGCAAGATTCCCGGCGGGTTCTTCAAGCGAGAAGGACGTCCGTCCGAGCGCGAGATCCTGGTTTCGCGACTGATCGACCGACCGTTGCGGCCGCTCTTTCCGGAAGGATGGTCGACGGAAACCCAAGTGGTCGCCATGGTGCTCTCCGCGGACAGCGAAAACGATCCCGACGTCATCGGGGTGACCGCCGCTTCTGCGGCGCTCTCGATTTCGAAGATTCCGTTTGCCCGCGCGATTGCCTGCGTTCGAGTCGGCTTGATCGATGGCCGACTCGCCGTCAATCCGACCGTGGCGGAGCAAAAGACCAGCCTATTGAACATTGTGGTGGCCGGTACCGACGAGGCGATTGTCATGGTTGAATCTGGGGCACTCGAGGTATCCGAGGACACCATCGTGGAGGCCCTCGAGTTCGGCCATGCGGAGATTCGGAAGATCGTCGCGGGAATCCGCGACCTCCAAGCCCGCGTAAGTCCTCAGAAACTGAGCGTGACGCCGCCGCCGTTTGACGAAAACCTGTACAAGGAAATCGCCACCCAGTTCGGCGATCGGCTGCGCGACGCCTTGGATACCGCAAAGCATCCGAAGCTGGAAAGCTACGCTATGGTGGACCTCATCCATAAGGAAATCCTCGAAAGGTTTCCCGAGGAGGATGAGGAAAAGCGCAAGCTCGCCAGCCGCGCCTTCGAGCGCCTGCGCGAACGGATCTTCCGCGATGACATGCTGATTCGCCGCCGTCGTCCGGATGCTCGGGCTTTCGACCAGACCCGCCAGATCACGTGCGAGGTCGGCGCGCTTCCGCGCGTGCATGGCTCGGCGCTTTTCACGCGCGGGGAAACGCAATCGCTGGCCACCGCTACGCTGGGCACCAAGGAAGACATGCAGCGGCTCGACCTCCTCTTTGAGGAGGAGGCCTTCAAGCGTTTCATGCTGCACTACAACTTCCCGCCCTTTTCGGTCGGGGAAGTGAAGATGCTCCGCGGACCGGGACGCCGCGAAATCGGCCACGGCGCTCTCGCCGAGCGTGCCCTTACGAATCTGCTTCCGCCGGAGACAGAGTTTCCTTACGCCGTTCGCGTGGTGTCCGACATCCTTGAATCAAACGGCTCCTCCTCGATGGCCACCGTCTGCGGCGGCTCGCTCGCGTTGATGGATGCGGGCGTGCCTCTGCGATCACCGTGCGCGGGCATCGCCATGGGGCTCGTTGTCGAGGGCGACGACTACGCCATCCTCACCGACATCGCCGGCGCCGAAGATCACTACGGGGACATGGACTTCAAGGTGGCCGGAACGCGGCAGGGAATCACCGCACTGCAGATGGACATCAAGGTCACCGGCGTCAGCATCGCCATGATGCGTGAGGCGCTGGCCCAGGCTCGAAAGGCTCGTGTCGAGATCCTCGACATCATGGACCGCACGCTTTCTGGTGCAAGGCCCGAGATTTCGACCTACGCGCCGCACCTCTACCAGTTGAGCATCCCGACCGACAAGATTCGCGACCTGATCGGCCCGGGCGGCAAGAAGATCCGTTCGATCATCGACGCGACGGGAGTGAAGATCGACGTCATGGACGACGGAAAGGTTCACGTCTTCGCCAGTAACGGCTCATCGGCCGACGAGGCGCTTAAGATGATTCACGAGGTGACCGCTACAGCGGAAATCGGCAAGACCTATCTTGGCAAAGTGGTGCGCATCGCAGATTTTGGGGCCTTCGTCGAGCTTTTCCCAGGCACTGACGGCCTGCTGCACATCAGCGAAATTGCCGAGCAGCGGATTCGTTCCGTGCGCGACGAGCTGAAGGAAGGCGATCAGATTCTGGTGAAGGTTCTGGCGATCGAGGGGAACAAGATTCGCCTGAGCCGCAAGGCCGTCCTGCGCGAGCAGCGCGACAAGCACGCTCAGCACAAGCACGAAGCCGCAACGTAAGATCTTGCCCCACGTCTAGACGCGCAGGTTCATCGAGAGGGAGGCCATGCGGCCTCCCTTTTTCGTTCCGAGACGGAGGCGCAGTTCCCGGTTGAGGGCTCGATTCGCCTGGGCCGAATCCCCGCGTCCGTTCTCTGGATTATTCTTCGCGAGACCCCACACGCTCGATGCGGGCGCCGGCTTTCACGAGCTTTTCCTCGATGCGCTCGTAACCGCGATCGATGTGGTAGACGCGATCGATCACCGTCGTATTCTTGGCGACCAGGGCGGCCAGCACCAGCCCCGCGCTGGCGCGCAGGTCGGAAGCGGTCACCGGCGCACCGCTGAGCAGAGTTGGCCCGGTCACCGTCGCCAGATTGCCGTCGATGGATATATTCGCGCCCATGCGCTTCATCTCGACCGCGTGCAGATAGCGATTCTCGAAGATCGTTTCGCGGACGTGCGAAACACCCGCCGCCTGGGTAGCCAAGGCCATGAACTGGGCCTGCATATCGGTCGGGAAGCCGGGGTATTCTTCGGTCGTGATGTCCGCGGCGACCAATTTCTTCGCTCGACGAACGCGCAATGCCTTGATGCCCTCGACAGCAATATCGACGCCACAGCCCTTCAGTTTCGCCATGATTGCGCCGAGATGATCCGGCTCGCAGCAGGTGAGGAGCAGCTCTCCGCCCGTAATGGCTCCAGCAACAAGGAAAGTTCCCGCTTCGATGCGGTCGGGGATAATTGCATGGGTTGCGCCGTAGAGCTTCTCGACCCCCCGAACGCGAATCGTCGAGCTGCCGGCGCCGTCGATCTTTGCGCCCATTTTGCCGAGCAGGTCCGCCAAGTCCACTACTTCCGGCTCGAGTGCCGCGTTTTCGAGCACGGTGTCGCCTTCGGCAAGCACCGCCGCGGTCAAGATGTTTTCGGTTCCCGTCACCGTGATCTTGGGGAAGCGAAAGGTGGTCCCGCGAAGGCGCCGCGCGCGCGCCTCGATGTAGCCGTGGTCAACCGTAACCTCGGCCCCTAGCTTCTCGAGTGCCCGAATGTGCAGATCGACCGGCCGCGCTCCGATCGCGCATCCGCCCGGCAGGGACACCCGGGCATAGCCGAAGCGCGCAACCAGGGGCCCGAGCGTCAGAATTGAGGCCCGCATCGTTTTGACGAGTTCGTAGGGCGCCTCCGCATGCGAAACAGTTTCCGCCTGAATCTCGAATTCGCTCGGCGGGAGGTCGGGGCTAAACACCCGACATCGCATGTGCGCCAGCAGCTTGGCCATGGTAATGATGTCGCGCACGTGCGGGATGTTTTGGAGGCGGACCGTTTCGTTGGTCAATAGCGCCGCAGCCATGGCCGGCAGGGCAGCATTTTTCGCCCCGCTGATTCGTACGGCGCCTTCGAGCGGCCGCCCTCCCTGGATTCTGAATTGGTCCATTCCTATTTTCCCCGCTCGCTCGACCGCCGCCGAGACTCGATCGAAGCGGCCAGCGCCTCGCGCACGCTCCCGCCTGACTTTTTGAGCAGTCGCTGTGCTCGGGCAGCGCTCAACCCTGTTTTCAGCATCACCAACGCAAGGGGCAGGTTGTGTCGGCTCCGACGCAGTGCGTGTGCGGCCGCCGACGCGCTCACCCCGGCCGTCTCCTCGAGAATCTTGGCACCGCGCCGCCGCAACTTCTCGTTTGTAGCCAGCAAATGGATCATTTGGTTCCCGTACACGCGGCCCAGGCGAACCATCGAAGCCGTGGAAAGCATGTTCATGACCATCTTTTGCGCCGTGCCTGCTTTCATCCGCGTCGATCCCGCAAGCACTTCCGGCCCGGTCTCCGTAACGATCGGAATGTGGGCCTCACGGGCGAGCGGGGAACGCCGATTCGAGGTCAGCCCTATGGTTCCCGCGCCGCGCCGCCGCGCAAATCGGAGCGCACCTAGAACGTAGGGGGTTGTCCCGCTGGCGGCAATCCCCACGACCACATCGGCGCCGCTTAAACGGGCCTTGGCCAGGTCGCGCGCGCCATTGACGGCTGAATCCTCCGCACCTTCCACGGCATGAAGGAGTGCGCGATTCCCTCCGGCAATGAGCGCCTGCACCTTACTCCTCGGCGTGCCAAACGTCGGCGGACATTCGGCCGCATCGAGTAGAGCGAGCCTGCCGCTGGTTCCTGCTCCGACATAGAAGAGCCTGCCGCCGCGGCGGAGAGTCTCGACGATGGCTTCGACGGCTCGCGCGATCTGGGGCAAAGCACGTCTCACCGCGAACGCGACGGTCGCGTCCTCGTGATTCAACATGCGCAGAATCTCGAGCGTTGGTTTTGTGTCGAGCCCGTGTGATCGAGGGTTGATCTGCTCGGTCTTCAGGTGCTTCAAAACGGCCCCCGCCCAAAAGATCAATTATAGCGACTTGCGGACGCGGGGTTTCGACCGGAGAGAGTGTTCTGCGCGATTTGTGCCGAGGGAGTCATCGGCCGCCTGTCGACCCGGCAGCTTCGAAGCCGAGGGCCGCGAGGACGGCGTCATGGACCGCGGGGCGCACTTGGCGAATCTTTTCGTTCGCGCGCGTCGGGTTAACCCGGTTCGTGAGCAGCACGACGAACAGGTCGCGTTCCGGATCGAGCCAGATGGACGTGCCGGTAAACCCGGTGTGGCCAAAGGCCTTCGAGGAGAAGTCGTGCCCGGCAGAGGAAGGCTGGGTAACCACATCCCAGCCAAGCGTACGCGCCGAGCTGCCGATCTCCTGCCGGGCGGTAAACTCCTCGATGGTTGAGCGGTTCAGCAGGCGATGATCGTTGTAGATTCCCCCGTTCAGCATCATCTGGGCGAAGGCAGATATGTCCGGCGCCGTCGAGAAGAGGCCGGCGTGGCCGGCCACGCCCCCCATGGCCCAGGAATTCTCGTCGTGAACCTCACCCCAGACCAGCCGGTGGCGGTAGCTCTGGTCGAGTTCAGTGGGCGCAATTCTCGACCGCAGGCTGCGGGGCGGGTTGAACGTCGAATCCCTCATGCCCAGCGGCTCGAAGATTTCCTGTTCGGCAAATTGGTCGAGCCGCTCGCCGGTCAACCGTCGGACGATCTCCCCGAGGAGCATGAATCCCAGATCAGAGTACTCGACCTTGGTTCCCGGTTCATACACCAACGGCTCAGAGAGAGCGCGATGAATGATGTCCTCGTACCCCTTGGTGTCTTTGAAGAACTGCCGCACACCGGGTAGCCCCGAGTCATGCAACATCAAATTGCGGACCTTGATGCGCGCCCGCCAGGTCGGATTCGGATCGGTCTTGGCCGCCGCGGCAAACTCCGGCAGGTAGCGCGACACCGGTGCGTCCAGATCGATCCGTCTCTGTTGCCATAACATCATGATCGACGTCGTGGTGACCACCACCTTGGTCACCGAGGCCATGTCGTACAGGGTATCGGCCTTGACGAGCGCCGATTTCGGATCCCGCGTCAGCCGGCCAAAAGGATGCAGAGTGAGTTGATCGTTCCACCCGACCGCGAGCACGCCGCCCGGAAAAGCATCGTCGGCAAGTGCCTGATCGAGTACATGATAGGCCGGTGCGAGCCTTTCGACCAGGGAAGGCGGGGCGGGCCTGAGCGTCATGGGGTTTCGATCCTGGCGAATACCATCCCCGCGCTTGGTGGTTCCCGGAACGGTGACCGGAATCTTGCCTAGGAACGGCAGCTGTCCGAACAACGCTCGCGCCGCCGCTCTTTGTGCTACATCATTGGTGCTGAACTCGGAAATCCACGTCTGCGCGTTCGGAAACCGTTCAATCAGATAGGGGCTGCCGAACGCCACGACGACCATGGGCTTGCCGGTCGAAAGCATCTGGTTGACGAAGTCGCGCTCATCGTCAGGGAAGCCGACGTTGCCCTTGCGGTCCGCCACGCGCACGAAGATCGCCGCGACGGCGACATCGTAGGTATCCGGCGCCGGGAGCTTGAGCTGGCTCACGCCAAAATACTGCGTATCCGCGCGCAGCACGTTCAGCGAATCGACGCGCCAGCGAATCTCTGGCTCGATTGTTTCACCCGGATACGGATCGGGATCAGCCGAAAGGGAAACCAACAACACGCGCAGCGGCTTGGTCGAATCGATGGGCACCACCTTCTGGGAATTCCGCAGCAGCGTGACGCCGCGATCGGCGATCGACTGGGCCTGGTTTTCGTAATCCGGTTGCGCAAACGTTTCGTTGATGCGCGGTACGTCGACAAAACGGTTCCGGTTCAAGCCGAGCCGCGCCTTGGCCTCGAGGATTCGGCGTACGGACGCATCAATGCGCTTCACGGATATGCGCCCGGAGCTGACGGCATCCAGCAATCCCTTCATCGCCGCATCCGGCACGGGAGGCATGAGCAGTACGTCTGCGCCGGCTTCGACCGATCGCACCGAAGCTTCGTCGGGAGGATAGAGCGAGGTGACCCCGCCCATGTCCATGGCGTCGGTGACAATCAGGCCCCGGAATTTCAGCTCCTCGCGCAGCAGGCCGGTGAGGATGTTTTTGGAGAGGGTTGCGGGCACGTCGGGGTCAGGTTCGAAGGCAGGCACGGAAAGGTGCCCGGGCATGATCGAGCTTACGCCCGCGGCAATCGCCGCACGGAAGGGAACCAGCTCGACGCTCCAGAGCTCATTGCGGTCCCCTGGAACAATGGCGAGGGTCAAGTGCGAGTCGACGTTGACGTCGCCATGCCCGGGGAAATGTTTGGCCGTGGCCAGGGCCCCATTGTCTTCGACGCCGCGGATGAAATTCGACACATACTGGCTGACCGTCGCGGGGTCTTCGCCGAAGGAGCGGATATTGATGATCGGATTGTCCGGATTGTTGTTCACATCCGAATCGGGAGCGAATATCCACTGCACACCGGCCGCGCGCGCTTCCTTGGCAACAATCTTGCCCTCCTCATAGGCCAGCTGCGGATCACCGGTTGCTCCGACCGCCATGGCCGCCGGAAAATTCGTGCCTTCGTCCAGCCGCTGCCCCGTGCCCGATTCGAAATCCGCCGCGATCAGCAGCGGGACCTTTGCGCGGCGCTGAAATTCGTTGGTGATCACGGCGGTCGGATACACCTGGCTGCGCTCGATCCCGAGCGGCCCGCGGGTCGTGCCGATAATCAATCCACCGACTTGATTCTGCTCCACCTCGTGCAGCATCTCTTTGTATTCGGGACTTTCCGTCGACGCGAAAACGCCCAGGTAGTACACCATCAGCATCTGGCCGATTTTTTCGCGCAGCGTCATCCGTTTCAGCGTTTGCTCGACCCACGTTGAACGGTTCCCGCGCGGCGAGGTCTGGGAGGCAGTTTTCTGAGCGCGTGCGGACAAGGTCATGAGAAGCGAAACGGCCAGCAGGAACCAGCCGGAATTACGCATCGACGGTGGCCTCGGGGTTCCATGTTGACGCCCGCATTCCGCGGCTGTATATAGCACACGAGTTCATGCCGCACAACCGACCCTCGCCACGGGTGTTTCGTTTCTGTTCTTTCCTGGCCATCGTTCCTTTCGGTCTAATCCTCGCCAGCTGGCACAGCAAGGGTGCCGTTCGCGGCGCATCTCCGAGCGCACGACGAGCGGCCAGTTCGCCGCAGACGAAGACGGGCATTGATGTCCTCGAGCAACAGAGTTTCGCACCTCTGCGAGGAAAGCGTATCGGCCTGATCACGAACCAGACGGGTGTCGATTCGGCAGGCCATCGTACGATCGATGTCTTGGCCCATGCCGCAGGCGTCCAGCTCGTCGCCCTATTCAGCCCCGAGCACGGGATCCGGGGAGCCGCGGACGAAGCCGTCCCAAACGGCTCAGATCCGGCCACGGGACTGCCGATCTACAGCCTGTACGGGCCGACGCGGCGTCCGGCGCCTGAAATGCTGGCAAATCTCGACGCGCTCGTTTTCGACATCCAGGACGCCGGCGTGCGTTTCTACACCTACGTCACCACCATGGGCTACGCGATGGAGGAAGCTGCCAAACAGCACCTGTCGTTTTTCGTCCTCGATCGGCCCGACATTCTCGGGGGCGAAATCATGGAAGGCCCGGTACTCGACGGCGACAAGACCTCCTTCGTTGCCTATTTCCCGATGCCCGTGCGTTTCGCCATGACCCTGGGCGAGCTGGCCGAAATGTTCAACGCCGAGAAACGAATCGGCGTTCATCTCGAGGTCATCAGAATGCAGGAATGGCGCCGCCGGGAAACGTACGGCGAGACGGGACTGGCCTGGGTACCACCTTCTCCAAACCTGCGCACCTTGCGGGCCGCGTTCCTTTATCCGGGCATCGAGATTTTGCAAGCGGCGGGGGTCAGCGTGGGCCGCGGTACGGACTCGCCGTTTGAGCGATTCGGAGCCCCTTGGATCCATGCCGAAACGCTGGTTGCCGAGCTCAATCGCCGCAAGATCCCGGGGGTCCGCTTCGCGCCCACTCGATTCACGCCCGACGCTGATCTCTACAAAGGTCAGCCATGCGAAGGCACTTCCGCGCGTGTCACCGATCGCGAGTCATTCCGCGCGATGCTCATGGGACTTGAAATCATCGAGGTTCTTCACCGTTTGTATCCCCAGAACTTCCAGATCGCGAAGACGATCGAACTGCTCGGATCGCAGTCGACGGTCGAGCAGCTCACCCGGGGGGACGAGCCGCGCACCATCCTCGCCGGCTGGGCTCCCGAGCTCGACCGTTTTCGCAGCACGCGTCGGAACTACCTCCTCTACCCGTGAAGGGATCGCCCCATGACACAGCTCGGATTGCCGAAAGCTTGGCTTGCCTGGAGCAGCGGTAAGGACAGTGCGTGGGCCTTGCATACCATCCGGCAGAGCAAGGAAGTCGAGGTCGTGGCGCTGCTGACCACGATCAATCGCACTCACCAGCGCGTCGCTATGCACGCCACTCGCGAAGGGCTCGTCGAAAGGCAGGCTGCGGCAGCCGGTCTCCCGCTGGTCAAGGTACCGATTCCATCCCCGTGTTCCAATCAGGAATACGAGTGGGCCATGGACGCCGCAATGGCCCGCGCGCGAGAGGAAGGCGTTCGACACGTCGTCTTCGGTGACCTGTTCCTCGAAGACATTCGCGCGTACCGGGAGAAGAAACTCGCCGCCTGCGGCATGACCCCCGTCTTTCCTCTTTGGCGCAGAGATACTCGATGTCTGGCCGAGGCGATGCTCGCCGGCGGGCTGTCGGCCTTCTTGACCTGCGTCGACCCGCGCAAGCTCGAACGTCGATTCGCGGGCAGGCATTTCGACGTGAACCTGCTCGCCGAGATTCCGCCCGAGGTCGATCCATGCGGGGAAAATGGCGAGTTTCACACCTTCGCCAACGCCGGCCCCATGTTTGACCGCATCATTCCGGTATCGGTCGGTGAAATCGTCGAGCGCGACGGGTTCGTTTTCGCCGACCTTTTGCCCGCGACAACGCCGGCCGGGGCGGCTTAAAATACGCGTCACGGCCAGGGCCCGCACATGCGCATTTGCTCGTTGTTGCCTTCTGCTACAGAAACCCTGTTTGCTTTGGGCCTCGGCGATTCTGTTGTCGGCGTGACCCATGAGTGCGACTTTCCGCCCGAGGCCGCACGGAAACCGGCCCTGCTCAGACCGCGCGTCGATCCACAGGAACCGCCCGCCGCCGTCGATCGCCGTGTTAGCGAGCTGGCCAGGCGTGGTGAGAGCCTCTATGCCATCGATGCCGATCTCCTGTGCTCGATTTCGCCGGACCTGATCGTCACGCAGGATCTTTGCCACGTCTGTGCCGCGTCTCCCGGAGATCTGCAGGCCGCGCTGAGGAGGCTCCCGAAGCGAACGCGCGTCCTGTCTCTCAGTCCCCGGTCGCTCCGAGAGGTTTGGGACGACATTCGGCGCGTCGGCGAGGCTACGGGACGCAAACGCGAGGCGCAGGCCCTGGCTCTCACTCTCGAACAGCGCGTCGCGACAATCGAGAACAGGGTCCGGAACGCGGCTCCGCACCCGCGCGTGCTTTGCCTCGAATGGCTCGATCCTCTTTACGTAGGTGGCCATTGGATTCCCGAGATGGTTGCCAAGGCGGGCGGGGAAGACGTCCTCGGCCGAGCAGGCCAGCCGTCACGTCGCGTCTCCACCGATGAAATCGCCGCCGCGGACCCCCAAGTGATCGTCATCCTGCCCTGCGGCTATGATCTCGATCGAACGGTCAGGGAATTTGCGGAGGCCCAGATCGCCGTAGCCTGGAGCGCCCTGCCTGCCCTGCGCGCCGGCCGTGTTTTCGCCGTTGACGCCAACGGTTATTTTTCTCGCCCTGGGCCGCGCCTGGCCGAAGGGGTCTCGATTCTGGCGCACATTTTCCATCCCGGTCTGCTCCCGCCTGAGCCGGGCTCCCGTTTTCATCAGGTTCTGGCTGGAAGGCGAGCGTAGAATGCTCGGCAGAGGGAACTCGCCGTGCGTCATGCCTTCGCCGAGTTGAACGGTGTTCGGCTGCACTATGTCGAAGGGGGAGCCGGCAAGCTCTTCCTGTTTCTTCACGGCTTTCCCGAATTCTGGTACGGGTGGAGACGGCAGATTGCGGAATTCAGCCGCGATTTCCATGTCGTTGCGCCCGACCTGCGCGGCTACAACCTGTCATCGAAACCGGAAGGCGTCGATTCCTACGGGATTGGCCTGCTCATCGAGGACGTCCACTGTCTCATCCGGCACCTCGGTACCGGTCAGTGCCTGCTCGCCGGCCACGACTGGGGAGGCCTTCTTGCCTGGATCGTCGCGGGCGTTTTTCCCGATCTGGTCGAAAAGTTGATCGTCGTCAACGCTCCGCATCCAGCCATCTTTCTTCGCGAACTTCGCGGCAACCCGGGGCAGCGTCAAGCCAGCCAGTACATGGTGGCATTTCGCGCAAATCCGGACATCGAGAAGGTCATCTCCGCAGATCATTTCGCGAATTTCGATCGGCTCCTGCTCCAGCCGGGCATCGCAAAGGGATACTTCGACGAGGAGGATCGCCGGGCCTATCACCAGGCGTGGTCCGAGCCCGGCGCATTAACGGCAGGACTGAACTACTATCGTGCCGCGCAGCTGGGTCCGCTCGAGCAAGACGCGCCAATTCCGCAGACACTCGCCTCGCTGGCAGACGGCCTCTCTATCCAGGCGGCCACGCTCGTGATATGGGGCGAACAGGATCCCTATCTGCTGACGGGCAACCTTGAGGGGCTCGAGAAGTTCGTGCCGCGGCTCAAGTTGCGCCGCGTGCCCGACGCTACACATTGGGTGATCCACGAGAGATCGGCGCTCGTGAACTCATACATCCGCGAGTTTGTGGAGGAAAAGCCCCTTCGGCCGCCGAGCGCCTGAGGGCGCTGCTCGTGCGTCTATGGCCCGGAAAGAAAACACTGGGTTCACGCCTTGATTGGCGTGATTCGCTGCCGAGCGTCGGTCGACACAGCCGGTGAACCAGGGGGATGCAACCCCTCAAAGACACGCTTTGCCTGAGCACGCGGAATCTCCGAAGCGATTTCCTCAACGCTGAGCTGCCGCAGCCGCTCGACACTCCCAAAGCGCCGCAGGAGCCTCTGTGCGGTGCGCTCTCCGACGCCGTGAATCCGAGTGAGCGACGTTTTAAGGTGTCGGCTCGACCGCCGCTGCCGATGGAAGGTCACCGCGAAGCGGTGCGTCTCGTCGCGAATCTGCTGGATGAGGTGCAACACCGGGGAGTGACGTTCGAGCAGGATTGGCTCATTCTCACGACCAAGCACATACAGAATTTCTTCCCTCTTGGCGATGCTCGCCAGGGGCTGGTTGATGATCTCGAGCTTGTCGAGCGCCTGAGCGGCCGCGTGCAGCTGGCCGATGCCACCGTCGATCAGGATTAGGCTCGGCATGGGCTTCTGCTCCGCCTGCATTCGCCGGTAGCGGCGCTCAACCGCTTCGCGCAGGCTCGCAAAGTCGTCCCGCAACAGGCCGGCCTCCCTTTGGTCGCCGGTAGCCATCGCCTGGCCGCGAAGGATGAATTTTCGGTAGTCCGATTTCTTGAACCGCCCCTCCTCCCACACGACCATCGAGGCGACCGTATCGGAACCCTGCATATGCGAGATATCGAAGCATTCAATGCGCTTCGGTGGTTCGGGCAGCACGAGCGCCGACTCGAGAGCCTCGGCAATCACTTCAGAACTCGGCCGCAGGACGCGGAACCGCTGGATGAAGGAATGTCTTGCATTCTTCTCCACCAGCTCGAGAAAGGCGTGCTTCTGGCCCCGCTGTGGACTGAAAATCTCCACGCGATGGCCGGCCCCTTCGCTGAGCACCTCTTCCAGCAGCTGGCGATCTTCGGCGTCCAGGGGCGTGTGGATGTAACGCGGCAAGTAGCTCGCGTCCAGGTAAAGCTGCTTCAGCAGCGAGGTGAGGAATTCCCTGGGCTCGAATTCGTCCAGGTTTTCCCAATAGAAATCGCGCCGGTCAACCACGCGCCCTCCGCGCAGGTGAAACAGATTGGCCGCAACCTGTGGCGGCTCCGCGTACCAGGCCACAACGTCCGTGTCGTCGCCCGCGGCAGCCGCGATTTTCTGCCGCTCCTCCATCTCCGCCAGCGTGCGGAGCAAATTGCGGTAGCCCGCCGCCTCCTCGTACCGCTGCTCGTCGGAAGCGCGCCTCATGCGCTCTTCCAGGCTCCGCGAAAGATCACTCTGTCGGCCTTCGAGAAACAAGCGGACATCCCTCGCGGCCTCCGCGTACCGTTCGTCGGTGGTCAGTTGTTCAACGCAGGGCCCCAAACATCGGTGAATGTAGTACTGGAGGCACGGACGGGGGTGATGCCGGGTCAGATCGACCGTGCAGGAGGGCACCAAAAAGTGCTTGTGAATCAAATGCACAAGACCGTAGGCGAGCCGGGCCGGGAAGTAAGGGCCAAAGTAAATCGACCCGTCTTTCTGCAATCGGCGCGTCACATAGACGCGGGGATACTTCTCGAAGGCGGTGAACTTGATATACGGATACGTCTTGTCGTCGCGGAGCAGCACGTTGAACTTGGGCTGGTGCCGCTTAATCAGGTTGTTCTCGAGCGCGAGCGCCTCTTTCTCATTGTCGACGACAATGTAGTCGACGTCTGCGATCTCGCGCACGAGCGACCCGGTCTTTGCGTCGACCGATTTGGATTCAAGAAAGTACGACTTGACGCGCGACCGGAGGGAGCGTGCCTTGCCTACATACAGAATCGCCTTGGCAGCATCCCTGAACAGGTACACGCCGGGCTGAGCAGGCAGGTTGGCGACTTTTTCACGCAGTTCCATGGAAGAACAAAAGGCTGTTCACGGATTCGGCGCCAAGATTCTAAGGAGGCGCCTGGCACAAGTCTCAGAGCAACATCTATAATAGCAAAGGCCGTCGTACGGCACGGAAAGGCTCCGGACATGCTCCGACAGTGGTTGCGCGCCATTTTCCCCGTGGTTCTTCTGAGTGCCGCAGGCAGTCTGTGTCAGGGGCGGCCGTATCTGCGGCAGCAGCCGCAGTCGCCGCCCAGCGCACCTCAGGCGCCCCCTCAGAAGTCCGCGCCCACGGCCGCTGGGGCCGACGTTCACAAGAACGATGCCTACAACGCCGAGAAGGATATTGATGTGGCCACTTTCTATATGCACAAGGGCGACATCGACGCAGCGATTCCGCGCCTTGAGGAGGCCGCCAAGCTGCGGCCGAACTACGGAAGGCCACGCCTTCTTCTGGCCGATTGCTACGAGAAGAAGCATGATCCCACGAATGCCGTGAGGTACTACAAAGAGTATCTGAAGGTCTATCCCGACGCGCCTGACGCCAAGAAAATCCAAAAGAAAATTGAGAAACTCGAAGGGCAGCAATGATAGGAGCGCACCGTCCGGGAGCTAGCTTCTCTGGCGTTCGGTAAATGCCAGGCGGTTCCGCCGATGCTCGAGGTCGTTGCAGAAAATCGATCTCGTTGACTCGTCTAGCCTTGTGCCGCGGCACGATACACGGTTTTGTACCCGGTTTATCAGCATCTCGACCTGCGTTGGACCTGATTTTTTTTTCGCGTAACTAGGCAGACGGCAGGCAGGCGCGACGGGGTCTATGCCCGGCGGAGAAGAAGGTGTGGAATGACGCCTTGGATGTTACTTGCCTTGCAGGCTCGCCGCACACCAAGCACCCAAGATCCCATGAACGACCACACCCGGCCAAAGGAGCATCCCAGCCAATGCAAGGCCCATGCGAGCATAGACAAGAAGCGCGGCTGCGACGCCGCTATAGAAGAGCATCGTTTTGACCACGTCACGGGTTGTCGGACTGCCCGGTTCATTGCCAGCCCACCAGCAGGCTATGGCCAGCGAGAGCAGCGCCCCGCCAAAAAAGCGCCCGAGGATCGCGGTGAGAGCCATCTGCGGCGTCTGACCAAATAAGAGTTCGGAAGGCCAGGATGGCCGGAGCAAAAGGGCGAAAGCGAGGGCGCGTTCCAGCACTGCCGTTACGCGAAGCGGCTCGCTCTCACGCGCGAGTTCCCTGGATAGTCCGCTTGTTTTGCGATTGGCCCATAGCAGGCCGAACTGTTTGATCAGGGGTTCGCTTAAGCACCGGTTTCCTGCCGCAGATTCCGCTGTCTCAGCCATCAGTACCGGATCAAGGCATGGGAACAAGAAGGCCTGTCGGTGAGCGTATCACACAATACATCAAATAAATTCGAGGTATTATGGTTGCAGCAAAGCCCCTGTCACATTTACTCAAATAAGTTGTAGTATTGTGCGATGCCCAACCGACGCAAACAAGCTGCCAGACGCCTCTATGAAATCGCGGAGGCACAGCAAGGTTTTTTCACAACCAAGCAGGCCAAAGCTGCGGGGTTCGCCGAGAATACTCACCCCTACCACGTGCAGGCGGGAAACTGGATTCGGGAGCATCGGGGGATCTATCGGCTGGCCAGTTTTCCACGAGCCGAGCGGCCTGACCTAATGCTTTGGTCTCTCTGGTCCAGGAATCGGGGAGAAGCCGTTCAAGGAATCTACAGCCACCAGACTGCACTGAACCTTTACGATCTTTCGGACGTGATGCCCGCGAAGCTGCACCTAACTGTGCCGACAAATTTCAGACGAAATAGTGAAATCCCCGGGGTGCTTGTCCTGCATTTTGCTGATCTTCCTCAAAGCGACGTCGAAACTGCCGAAGGAGTGCAAGTAACGAAGCCTATGCGAACAATTCTTGATCTGCTGGAAGGTGGAGAGGTAGCGCCTGCCACCCTTCGGCGAGCACTGCGTGAAGGGCTACGAAGGGGGCTCATTCGCAGAAGCGAAATTGTAGAGGCCAAGAAACGCTTCGGGCGTAACAAAGAACTGCGTTCTTTCTTCCCAGGGTAGCAGCCTGATGCAACCCAAGAAATACACGACGGCCGCTGCGTTTCGAAGGGCGCTGGAGGACCGGCTCCAAGATATTGCTCGAAAGGAAAACGTTGACTTGCAGCGTCTGCGCCGTCAGGTTGCCTTCGACCGACTCTTAGCGCGACTGTTTCGGACCGAGCAACCTCGCGCGCTGCCTTGGGCTCTCAAGGGTGGCTATGCGATGGAGGTACGGATCAAGGCCGCTCGCACCACCAAAGACATTGACCTGACAATGCGCAGCGTCTTCAAATCTGGGAATAAAAATGCCGAGAAGAACAATTTGGCCGTGCTCGAAAAGCTGCAAGAAGCCGCTGCGTTCAAGGGTGACGATTTCTTCCTTTACACGATAGGTGAGCCAATTTCAGATCTGGAGGCAGCTCCATATGGCGGTGCGAGATTTCCGGTCGAGGCTCGCTTGGATGGTCGCGTATTCGTTGGATTTCGCCTGGATGTTGGGATAGGGGACGCCGTGATGGAGCCGCTCGAAGTCGTCGAAGGGCGCAACTGGCTGGGTTTCGCCGGTATAGCGCCCCCGTCGCTGCACATGATCTCTTCCGAGCAGCAGTTTGCCGAGAAACTCCATGCCTACACTCTACCTCGTTCAGGGGCGGTGAACAGTCGCGTGCGAGACCTCGTGGACATGGTTTTGTTGATAGAGTCCGGCACACTAAAGACTAATAAGGTTAGTGAGGCCATCCACGTGACTTTCGAGCGCCGCAAAACACACTCACTACCGAAGACCCTTCCGGCGCCGCCCGCAGAATGGCAGCGGCCATATCAAGCTCTTGCTCTCGAATGCGGTCTGCCTCGGCCAATCGAAGATGCGCTGAGTATTCTCCGTTCGTTCACGGAACCGACTCTGCGCGTTGACAAGTTCCCGTAGCGGCGCCGGCGGGAGTGAACTGCAAATGGAGGAGTTGATCGTCGGGGCGTGGAGATTTGAACTTTAGACCTGCTGTGCTCAGCGGGACGGCGACGGCCCCTGCTTCGCTAGTGAGCCGGGAAATGCTCGAGAAACCTCATGGCCGGGTGATAATCGGCGAACTTCTTTTCTTCCCTCCGGAACTGCGCGGAATGTGACTGCCGACGGCAACGCGCGAACTTCATCGGGTGCTTCAGGTGCAGCATCTCGTGATACAAAACGTAGGCCACAACGTACTCCGGCACTCGCCGCCGATCGAGCTGACAGTTGATTACAATCTGGTCGAGCGCGGGATCGAAACAGCCCAGCTGCCTCCGCCACGCGCGCCGGCTCCATCCCAGGCGGGGGCGCGCGAGCGCATCGGTAAAGTACCGGCGGTTCAGGCGTTCGAAGATTCGCCCGAGATCGTGATAAGTCCCGGCCGGGCAATGTTCAGTGCGTTGCGCGCGTTCTTGCCGAAGCGCGAGCAATCGTCGCCGTGTCGAACCGGCGTACGAAAATTCGCGGTAGGTTCTAAGCAGCTCTTGGGGGGCCCTCTTGTGATAGAGCCGTGCCAGCAGGATGGCCGCAGTCGATTCCATGACCGCGCGCGGCGCGAAACGCATCACGTCCGACAATCTCGCATACGCGGTGTCCTCGCGCAGTCGAATCGTATGCGTCAAGTCGGTGTACGGATGATACTCGACCACAAAGCGCGGCGGCCTCCCTTCACAGCCAATTCTCGTGTACATGCGCTGAAAAACGCGCTCGCCGCCGGGCACAATGCGCGGCCGCTCGATGGCGCGCCTCAAGACGGCTTCCTCCGGATGGGCGCGGGCAGCATCTCCTTCTGTGCATCGCGCGCAGCTGCGATGGTGTCCTCGGTCGCTTGAATGGCATCCTCGAGGTTGTCTTTGTACCCCCCAAGCCCTGGCCCACCCTTCTGCTCGATCTTCTCGAGGCCCTCCAGGAACTCCTTGCTCTTGGATTCGAGCAGCTTGAGCGACTCATGAATATCCGCTTGTTTGTCCTTCGCTTCATCGATCTCGTCGGTGGCATCGTCCAAGCAACCGGAATAGGCATTGATCAGGCCGTTCAGAACGTCGTCGTGATGCCGCTCGGGCACGGGGCGTCCAAGCTCATACTGCAGCTTTTTTAGCCGGTCGTCCGCAAAGGAGACATACAATTTCATCCGCTCCGACGGGTTCAGGGCATCTCGAATCTTGTCGGATTCACTGTCGGTAAGATAATCCTTCTTCTCCTGCGGGAATGGCCGCGGTCGCGCAAAGCCTCTGAGCGGTACGAGAACGGCCGCCAAACACAAGATAGTCCCGATCTTGCTGGTCGCATACATGATGGAAACTCCCGCCTACTGTGAGCTTGCCGGTTGGCTCGGAAATAGCTCCGCAATCAACCGGCGGTTCAGGTCGTCGAGACCCTTGCGAATCTCAAGGAACGGTTGCTGTTCATCGCTGGTCAAGTTGACGATCACGCTGTTCAGCCGTCGCAACGACTCGCGAACGGAAAATTGCAGCTCTTTGTATCCCCCGGGATGCTTCTCCGCGCTTCTCCCCTTGGCGTCGAGAGCCTTCTCGACCGAATCTGCCTGCGTCTGGTACTCACGCAACTCGCCGAGCGCGCCGCTCATATTGCCGTCGGCCATCTGCTTTTGGATGTCGTCAAATTCCGCGTCGCCCAGCGGCACCAGCCGTTTGGCCTTGCGAACGGGATCCGATTCCCGGTCGTAACGCGACCGCAGCTGGGCCAATCGATCTTGCCCGAGGAAGGTAGGCTCGCCCGGGCGCGGGGATGAGGGTGCGGAGCCAGAGGCCGCAGCGGAAAAAAGAAGTGGCAACGCCATCAGCCAGATCGGAGGTCGAAGCATCCCGGGCACGGTAGGGGCTACCTTTTTTTGTCCTTCAGCTCGCGTTCGAGAGTACGCACGCGAGCCGAGGCAATGAAATACATGTCGCTGTTTAGATCGGTGTTCAGGTGCAGAAATGTCTGATATGCGGCAAGGGCCTGCTGCACCTGACCCAGTTTGTCATAACAGCTCGCGCGAAGGAACCAGCTTCCGAGCGGAAGCGTCTTGCGCTGCGCGAGCAGATCGACTGCCTGGAGCGCCCCCTGATAATTCTTGTTGAGGTATTGGGCAGTCGCTATGTCGCCCAGGATCTCGTTCGAAGTCGTGTTCATCTTGAAGGCGGAGATCAGAACCGAGATCGCCTCCGGGTAGTTCTTCGTCTCGATGTACGCGTGCCCCAGAGCGGCGGGGAACTCGGGATCCTTCGGAGCGAGCACCCTAGCCTTCTCGAGAAAGGGAACCGCCGCCGCATAATTCTTCTCTCCGACGAGGGCCTGCGCGCGGAGGCTTAACTCACGCAAGTCGACCGGCTCGCTCCCGCCCGGCGGGGCGGCGTCCGCGCGGTCGAGTTCCGCGAGCCCGTCCGCATACTTGCCGAGCTCGATCAGCAACGAAGCGCGCTCGATCCGCGCCCGGGCATCCTTGGGCTTGGCTTGGAGATACGCGTCGAGCTCGGCGGCGGCATCGTCGAACTTTCTTTCCGCAATCAGGCTCCGCGCTAAACCCAACTGCGCGCCTGGATCGCTCGGCTGTTTTTCAAGCGAGCCGCGAAAGCATGCTTCCGCCTGTTCGGGCTGATTTGTACCGAGAAGCGCCTGCCCCAGGGCGTCCCTGATCTCGACGCTTGTGCCGTCGAGCCGCTCGGCGGACTTGTATTCCTCGATCGCCTCGCTCGCTCGTCCAGCCCGCTCGAGTGCCAAACCAACAAAAAACCTCTTTTGCGCGTTCGTGGGCTCCAGATCCGCGGCCTTTTTAAACGGCTCAACCGCGTCGGCCGGTTCGCGCAAATCGAGCAGGGTCATTCCCAGGTTCGTGTACGCCGCGCCCATTTTGGGATCGAGCTCGGCCGCTTTCGCGTATTCGGTTTTGGCCTCGGCCGGACGTTCGAGCGCCGTGTAGGCGTAGCCCAGCTGAAAATGGGCGTAAGCGTCGTCCGGCTTTTTTTCGATGTAATCCCGGTATTTTTGCGCGGCGGTCGCGAAATCTTTTCCCTCAAGCGCCGCTTGCGCGTCGGTGAGGAGCTGCTCGAGCGCTTCCGCTTCCGGATCGTGGATGCGGGTTCGACTGGGGGCTTGCGCAGCAAAGCTCACGGCGGCGAGAGAAACGGTCAGCGCGCCGCACACCAGGAGTCGCGCGAAGAGTCCCTGCGTCATGCGGTCGAGGGTTTGGCCTCCGGCCCACCTTGCCCGGAACTTTGAAAGTGATTGCCGAAGTTAGCGTGATTGTTGCCGCTGCTCGAATGGAGCGCCCGCGCCAAAAACCGCCCGGTATGCGACTGCGTGTTCCGCGCGACCTGTTCGGGGGTTCCAGCAGCGACCACGCGACCGCCGGCTTCGCCCCCTTCGGGGCCGAGGTCGATCAGCCAATCCGCCGATTTGATCACCTCGAGGTTGTGCTCGATGATCAGCACGGAAGCGCCTCCCTCCAGCAACTTGCGAAACGCGGTGAGCAGTTTCTGTATGTCGTCGAAATGAAGGCCGGTCGTCGGCTCGTCAAACACATACAGAATTCCCGCGCTTTCCTGCCGAGTAAGATGCGCTGCCAGCTTGAGTCGTTGTGCCTCGCCGCCCGAGAGCGTTGTGCCGGACTGGCCAAGGCGCAGGTAGCCGAGGCCGACTTCCTCAAGCACGCGCAACCGGGAGGTCACCTTCGGGTGCGCTGCGAAAAAGGCTAGCGCCTCGCGCACAGTCATCGCCAGCACGTCGTGAATATTCTTCTCCTTATACCGGACGTCGAGCACGCTCGTCTTATAGCGCGTTCCGCGGCACTCTTCGCACACCAGCTCCACGTCGGCAAGGAAACGCATCTCAACCGTCACGGTACCGTCGCCCTGGCATGACTCGCACCGTCCGCCGGGAATGTTGAACGAGAAATGCCCCGAGCTGAGTCCGCGCTTCTTGGCGAGCGGCGTGGACGCAAACACTTCGCGGATCGGATCGAAGGCCTTCATGTACGTCGCGGGATTCGACCGTGGCGTGCGCCCAATCGGTGACTGATCAACCATCTCAATCGCCGTCACCGCTGCGTCACCCTCGATGCGATCGCAAACCTCGCGCCAATTGCCGCCCGTGCGCTTGGCTTGCAGTCCCTTGTAGATCACGTCGTAGACGAGCGTCGATTTCCCCGAACCCGAAACGCCCGTAATGGCCACCAGCAATCCGAGCGGGAGCATGACGTTTATCCCCTGCAGGTTATGGCTGCGCGCGCCTGTGATGGTCAGAAACTTGCCCTGCGGCCGTCGCCGCCGCTGCGGAACGGCAATGCGCAGGTCCCCGCGCAAATATCGCCCGGTCAGCGAATGGGCATCGGAGAGCAAGTCCTCGCGCCGACCGCCGAAGATCAACTTCCCTCCGTGCTCCCCCGCTCCCGGGCCCAGATCGAGAACGTTGTCGGCGGCCAGAATCGTGTCGGGATCGTGCTCGACCACAACCAACGTGTTTCCCAGGTCACGCAGGCCCCTCAGGATCTCGATCAGACGATGCGTGTCGCGGGGATGAAGCCCGATCGAAGGCTCGTCCAGCACATAAAGCGCGCCAACCAGATGCGAGCCGAGCGAGGTGGCCAATTGAATTCGCTGCGCCTCGCCACCCGAGAGCGTCGAAGTCAGCCGGTCCAGCGTCACGTAATCGAGCCCAACCTCGTCGAGAAATCGCAGGCGCTGCTGGATTTCGATGAGCACCTTGTCGGCGATGGCCATCTCGGCCGGGCTGAGCTCAAGCAGATCGAAAAACGGCCGCGCCTGCTTCACGGTCATCTGGCACACTTCGGTGATCGATCGCCCCAGGATCTTCACGGCCCGCGCTTCCGCGCGCAGGCGAGTCCCGTGGCAGTCGGGGCACATGGCGTAGCCACGATAGCGGCTTAGGAATACGCGGACGTGCAGTTTGTACTTCTTCCGCTCGAGCCAGCCGAAGAAGCCCTTCACACCGGGAAAATCTTCCCTCCGATCGCCTTCGAGAATCGCCTCGCGTTGCGCCGGCGTGAGGTTGCGGAATGGAATGTCGACCGGAATGCCCTTCGCGCGGGCGTACTTGCGCATTTCCGTCGCCAGCTGCCGGTAGCGCGGTTTCGTCCAGGGCTCGATGGCGCCATCCGCCAGAGACTTGCCCTTGTCGGGCACGACCCGGTCGAGATCGAAATCAATCGTGTTGCCGAATCCCTGGCAACGCGGGCATGCGCCGTAAGGATTATTGAAGGAAAACAGCCGTGGCTCCGGTTCGCGATATGATGCCCCGCACTTTTTGCAGTCAAATCGCTCGCTGAAGACAAACCGCTCGGTCGCGCCGTCCGGTGCGTCGGAAACAAATTCCAGAATGGCCTCGCCACGGCCCTCGCGATAGCAAATCTCGATCGAGTCGATCAGCCTCGAACGCACTCCTGCCGACAGGACTAGGCGATCGACCAGCACGTAGACGGGTTTGCCGAAATCGATGTCGAGCAAGTCCTCGGGCGTCGCGAACTCGAATGCCCGGCCCGCCTGTCCGGGCTTGGCCGCTTGATACAGCCGGTTGAAGCCTCGCTTGCGCAGCGCGATTAGGGCCTCACGGACGTGTTCCTTTTCCCGATGGCCTTTGCCCACGCGCAGCTTTTCCGTCGGGTTGAGCGAGGATAACGGGGGAGTCGGGCCATCTGGATCCTCGGGAGTTGCGCCCTCTGTGTTCGGGCTCGTCGCCCGGCTCGTTGAGGCAGTCTTCTTTGCTCCCTCGGCGGGAATGTCGAGTCCGTACAACACATAAAATCGCCGTCCGTCGCCCAGGGAGAGCACTCGCGCGGCAATCTCATCAAGGGTGTCTCGGCGAACTTGCTCGCCGCAGCGCAGGCAAAATGTGTGCCCCACGCGTGCGTACAACAGCCGCAAGTAATCGTAGATCTCTGTCGAGGTGGCCACCGTCGAGCGGGGATTGCGCGTCGTATTCTTCTGCCGAATCGAGATGGCTGGCGCGATGCCAGTGATCTCATCGACATCGGGCTTCTCGATGCGTTCGAGAAACTGCCGCGCGTATGCAGAAAGCGATTCGATGTACCGTCGCTGCCCCTCGGCATACAACGTGTCAAATGCCAGGCTTGATTTTCCCGATCCCGAAACGCCGGTGATCACCGTGATCGCGTTGTGCGGAATCGAGACGTCGACGTTCTTGAGGTTATGCACGCGCGCCCCGCGAACGCGTATCTCCTCCGTTTCTGCGCGATCTGGGGCGATGGTTGCGCCCGCGCCCCCCGTGGCCGCCGGCCCCACTCCACCGTCACGGTCGACAACTCTGCCCTCGTCAGGCGAGGCCTGGCCCCCGGCACACGGCGCGGAGGGGTCTGCCGTCACGGCTCGACCGTTCTCGGTAGGTTTCCTGGGCATAAGTCGAATCCAGCATTATAACACTCGCCGCCTCGTCCGCCCGGTCGCCGCCCGCGCCTGGCGTCAGGAATTCTTTTCCTGAGGGCGCCGCGCAGCACGTAAGAGTACAATCTGCCGGGTTCGACTCATTTCAGGAGGTGGCTCGATGGATGCAAAGGCTGGCGCACGGGAGAAGTTCAAATCGATTCAGCAGGACCTTCTCAAACTAAGCCATAGGATCCATGCGAATCCCGAACTTGGCTTCGAAGAAGAAAAGGCCTGCGTCTGGCTTGCAGAAGCGCTCGACGGCGCGGGGTTCCGCGTCCAGCGCGGAGTCTCGGGACTGGCGACTGCCTTTACGGCCACGGCGGGGAAGGGGCCACTGCACGTTGGAATTTGCGCGGAATACGACTCTCTTCCTGAAATCGGCCACGCCTGCGGGCACAACATGATCGCGGCCATGGGCGTTGGAGCGGGAATCGCTGCCGCCCGGGTGGCCGACGATGTGGGCTTGACGATCACCGTCTTCGGCACGCCCGCCGAAGAAGTGGGGAACGCCAGCGGCAAGATCCTCATGCTCGAACGAGGGGTATTCCAAGGCGTGCATGCGGCCATGATGGTTCATCCCACCCCAGTCGAATTGCTCGAAGGACATCTGATCGCCGCATCCATGTTCGATGTCCATTACACGGGAAAAGAGGCGCATGCGGCCGCGTTTCCTGAACAGGGAATCAACGCGGCGGACGCGCTCACTCTCGCCCAGGTGGCCATCGGACTTCTTCGCCAGCACCTTCGCGAGACCGATCGCGTGCACGGGATCACCACCCATGGGGGCGATGCGCCCAACGTCATCCCGGCCCACACCTCGGCGCGTTATCTCGTACGTGCGGAGAACGTCGAAGAGTTGAGGGACATTCGCGCCAAGGTTTATCGCTGTTTCGAAGCAGGCGCCGTCGCAACGGGCGCGAAACTGGAAATTCGCGGCGGAGACAAGCCCTATGCGGAAGTGAAATACGACCATGAGATCAGCTTGATCTACAAACGCAACGCGGAGGCTCTCGGCCGGACGTTTCCCGACCTTGGTCGGCTCGGACAGCGCATTACCGCTTCGACCGACATGGGCAATGTTTCTCAACTGATTCCGTCGATTCATCCAGGGATCGGCATCAATTCGTTGCCGGCGTCGAATCACCAGCCCGAATTTACCGCGCACTGCGTCAAGGCCGATGCGGATAGAGCCGTCCTTGATGGCGCGCTGGCCATGGCTTGGACGGCCGCCGATATGGCCCAGAACGCCTCCCTGCGCGAACGCCTCATCCGGCGCGCGCCAGCGCCCTGAGCATCTTTGGCGGGTGAAGCGGTGGGAACGGCCGTTGCTCTATAGCCCACCGCAAAACTACCCAGTGATTCGGCTTCGATCCCCTGTAATCGGGCCTTGCAGCCATTTCCCCCAAAATGAAGCCGCACTGCTGCCCTCGGCGTCGATCTAGGGACGTTCCTCCCTGTCAGAAATAACAGTTATCACTGCTGGGCCTTCGGGATAGCTTCCTCCGGTAATCACCTACTTCGTGAACAGATCCAGTTGCAACTGATTCCCAGGCTGCGGTCGATGAGTTCCTAACCTTTAGGAGGAAAAGTCGTGGCACAGACGGCAAAGCCGAACATTCTTCTCATCATGGGTGATGATATCGGTTGGTTCAACATCAGCGCCTACAATCACGGAATCATGGGGTATCGAACCCCCAACATCGACCGACTCGCCAAGGAAGGAGCAATGTTCACGGATTGGTACGGCCAGCAGAGTTGTACAGCTGGCCGTGCTGCGTTCATAACCGGCCAGTCACCAATACGCACGGGCCTCACCAAGGTAGGGCTTCCCGGGGCCGCGATTGGCCTGCAGCCTGAAGACCCCACCATCGCCGATCTCCTCAAGCCGCTCGGCTACGCCACCGGACAGTTCGGCAAGAATCATCTTGGCGACCGCGATGAGTTTCTGCCAACGGTGCACGGGTTTGACGAATTCTTCGGCAACCTTTATCACTTGAATGCCGAGCAGGAGCCCGAATGTCCGGACTATCCAAAGGATCCCGAGTTTAAAAAGAGGTTCGGCCCGCGCGGCGTGCTCCGTTCGTGGGCGAATCCGGATGGCACGCAAAGAATTGAAAACACTGGTCCCCTCAATACCAAGAGGATGGAAACCATAGACACTGAGCTCCTGGCTGCAACCCTTGATTTTATCGAGCGCACAAGCAAGGCCAACAAACCATTCTTCGTCTGGTTCAACTCCACCCGCATGCACGTATTTACCCACCTCAAGAAAGAGTCACAGGGTGCTACCGGCCTGGGTGTTTATCCGGACGGCATGGTTGAGCACGACGGGCATGTGGGGCAGTTGCTCAAGAAAATTGACGACCTCGGCATCGCGGACAACACCATCGTCATGTACACCACGGACAACGGTGCGGAGGTCCTAAGCTGGCCTGATGGCGGGTCAACACCCTTTCGTGGCGAAAAGGACACGAATTGGGAGGGGGGCTGGCGCGTCCCGGCACTCCTTCGCTGGCCGGGCGTGACCAAACCCGGAACCGTGTCGAACGAGCTGTTTTCGCACACCGATGTGCTCCCCACTTTGCTTGCAGCGGCCGGCGAGCCCGACATCGTCGAGAAGCTCAAGAAAGGGTACAAAGCCGGCAACAAAACTTTCCGGGTCCACATTGATGGCTATAACTTGCTGCCTTTGTTGAAAGGCGAGGTGAAAGAAAACCCGCGCAAGGGATTCATGTATTGGAGCGACGACGGCGATCTTATGGCCTTGCGCGTGGCTCAGTGGAAGGTTCATTTCATAGAGCAGCGAGCTCATGGGCTCGAGGTTTGGCAGGATCCATTCGTGCCGCTGCGTTTTCCGAAGATTTTCAATCTGCGCAGTGACCCCTTCGAGCGCGCCGACACGGACGCCACAATGTACTACGGCAAGTGGGTGGCTGACCGTTTGTTTATGCTTGTGCCCGCACAGGCGATCGTTGGGCAATTCCTGAAGACCTTTGAAGAGTTCCCGCCGCGACAGAAGCCGGCGAGCTTCAGCATTGATCAAGCTCTGGAAAAGGCACGGCAGCATGAAAAGGCGATGGCAAAGGCCTCGGGTGGCGGTGTGAAGTAGCTGTCGTCTCACACAGCCATTATTTTCCGCATGGGTCTGTTTCCGGGGCCCAAGTGAGGTCGGTGACGGAAAGAGATGCAGTGATGCGGATGCTCTTTAAAAAGCGAGGGGTTCGTCCAAGGCAAGGTCGACAAGGCAAGAGGCTCTCTTGGAGGCAAGAATGAGGGAAGGGCCCACGTTGACGAGCGACAATATGAAGTCACCTCGGGCTGCGGCAATTGCTGGCATCGTTTTTGCCACCTTATCCCTCATTTCCCATTTGCTGATCAGGAACTCGATTCCTCCCAATCCGCTCGGATCCGCTAGTGACTTCCTCAATCAATTGAAGACCATCACATTCGTCCTGACCGTGACGCCATTTGCGGGCATCGCCTTCTTGTGGTTCATTGGCGTGGTCCGCGACCGTATAGGAAGTCTTGAAGACCGCTTTTTTGCAACCGTGTTCCTCGGGAGCGGTTTGTTATACATTGCGCTCCTGTTTTCCGCGGCAGCGCTGGCTGGAGGGCTGCTCCGGATCTTGGCCAGCGAGTCGGAGACTATCGTTCACTCTGGCGCCTACGCAGTCAGCCGCGCGACGATCTATCAACTCCTGAACGTTTATATGATCAAGATGGCTGCCGTATTCATGATTTCAGTCTCCACCATCTGGATGCGTACGCGGATCGGCCCGCGCGCGCTGCCCTTTCTGGGCTACGCATTGGCGTTGGTGCTTCTGGTCGGGACCTTTGAATGGGCTCCGATCGTTTTCCCGCTGTGGATTTACTTAATCAGCGTGTCGATTCTAATTGAAAAGTTCCG
>Ga0187783_10000083_pt1 | contig 72706 bp, 64 predicted proteins | sample 1015_SJ02_MP02_2_FD_132471 | JGI IMG/M metagenome (GOLD analysis project Ga0187783, IMG submission 132471) | Tropical peat soil microbial communities from peatlands in Department of Meta, Colombia - 1015_SJ02_MP02_20_MG | ecosystem: Environmental > Terrestrial > Soil > Wetlands > Peat | place... | reverse complement strand
TGGTCGCCGCCGTTCGAGCGTCGGTGGCCTGTCTCGGCCCCCGCAAGACACGCGGCGCGCCCGGACGTCCCCCGTCGATCTCCCGCACCACATGAGCTGCATAAAGGGTGCCGCCGTTTGCGACGGCCGAGATCGCCGAAATAATCTGAATGGGCGTAACGCTTAACTCCTGCCCCATGGCGAGCGATCCAATCGAGTTTGCTGACCAGTTCTCAACCGGCCGCAGCAAGCCGCGGTTCTCGCCCGGAAGTTCGATCCCTGTGGATTGCCCGATTCCAAACGCTCGAGCCGTCTCGTAAAACCTGGCCGCTCCCAATCGCAGGCCCAGCTTGATGGCACCCACGTCGCTGGAGTGCTCGAGAATCTCGCGCACACTCAGCACGCCAAATCGTTTCCAATCATGAATCAGCCGCCCCGCGACGAGGATCTGCCCCATCTGGCAATCGATCAGGTCCTCTGCACGGGCGACTCCGTTTTCAATCGCTCCCGTCAGGGTGATGACTTTGAATGTCGAGCCTGGCTCGTAGGCCGACGCCACGGCCCGATCGATGCGATCCTCATCGGGATATTTTCCGGGATTATTCGGATCGAATGTTGGCCAATTGGCCACAGCCAGCAATTCACCCGAGCTAGGATCTTCCACGACCACAGTGCCTGCTTTTGCGTGCGTCTCCTGAATCGCCTGGGCGAGCTCCTTTTCGGCGATGTATTGAATCGTTTCATCGAGCGTCAGCGTGACACTTGCGCCCGGATCGGCCGCCGCTTCGCTGCGGTCGTACCATTGTCGCCGCCCGTCCGCCATCACCATCATCTTGCCTGGCCGTCCCAGAATCTGTTTGTCGAGCGAATACTCGATTCCGCCGCTGCCCTTTTCGTCGACGTCCACATAGCCGAGTACGGATGCCGCCAGGGCCCTCTGCGGATAGACGCGACGGTTTTCCTTCTGAAAAAACACTCCTTTCAGGTTCATATCGCTGATTCGTTGCACGGTTTCGGGCGGCAGCTTTCGAGCCAGGCGCACCGGTGTGCGAGCTTCATTAATTTTGGCCTCGAGATCCTCCGCGGGTACATCCAGCACACGTGAGAGCAGCCGCGCCACCATCCCCACGTCGGTGATCTCGGCTCGATCGGCGAAGACCGAATCCATGGGCAGGCTGACGGCCAGTTCGCGGCCCCTGCGGTCGTAGATCGTGCCCCGCATCGGACTGATTTCGAAAATTCGCTGCTGTTGGTGCTGGGCTTTGACCAGGTATTCGCTGTAGCAGAAAAGCTGCAGATAGACGAGACGGGTCAGAATGATTGCGATCCAAACGACCGCGAGGGACCAAACGATCAGCCAGCGGAGACGCGGATTGCGCTGCTCCATGAACTCCGGCCTTCCTGATCGGAAGTCATGCTCCGGCGGCTAGATTCACGCCAGGACGGTCCGCCCTGGCGGACCCGTTTCATGCCGATCTCGCTTGAGATATCAGGGCCGGGTGGACTGCGCCACCGGGCGTGCATCGGCCAGCACGCCGTCGCCGGGCAGATCAGCCGGCGCCACTTGCCCGGGCACAGGGACCGTCAATCCGAGCTGGTTTCTGGCAATCGCGTCGACACGCATCGGCGATCGCAGCGTCGCAACCTCCAAGTGCAACTGTTGATTGAGCTCGGCCGCCTGCGCCCGCTCGCTGGACAGCTGCTCGAGCCGGTAACGGATCTCGATGCACTGGAAATGCTGCCAGGCGTAAGAGAGCAGGCACGCCGCCATGGCCGCCCCTGTCCAAAGGCGGCGGTGAAATTCCTTCAGCTGCGCCATGGCCACGGGACGTAACAGCCTGGAATTGTCGATGCGCTTGACTGTGTAATATTCGGTCATGACCGGATCTTTTCCACCACGCGCATCTTCGCGCTGCGCGCCCGAGGATTGTTTGCGATTTCTTCTTGGCTGGGACGGATGACTCTTCGGGTCAGTATCCGGAAGTTGTCTTCGCGCTGCAAGCGCTGAAAGGCCTGCTTTACGGGTCGATCTTCAAGCGAGTGGTAGGTGAGGACAACCCATCGTCCTCGAGAAGCTAAAGTGGCAGGGGTCCGTGAAAGAAACTGCTCGAGTTCCTCCTCTTCTCGATTCACCGCTATCCGCAGCGCCAGAAACGTTTTTGTCGCGGGCTGCAGTTTCTGCCTTCCCCTTGCTTTATGGACTCCTGCCACAACCGTTGCCAGGTGTTGGGTGTCGCGAATCGGTCGCGCCCGAACAATCGCCCTGGCGATTCTGCGTGAATCCCGCTCTTCGGCTTTTTGATAGAGCAGGTCGGCCAGTTCTCTTTCTGACCAGTTGTTCACAATTTCTTCCGCCGTCAGCGGCCCAGCGGGATTCATGCGCATGTCGAGAGGGCCGGCCCAGCGGAAGGAAAATCCGCGTTCAGGGCTGTCCAGCTCGAGCGTTGAAACCCCCAAATCGGCGAGCACTCCGTTGAAGGGAGGCATTTTCGTTTCGCTCTGTAGCTCACCGATCTTTGAGAACTCCGCGTGCACCAAAATCACCTTTTCTTGGTACGGTCGTAATCTTTCGCGCGCGACTTCGAGAGCCCTCGGGTCGCGATCGATCGCCAAAAGCCGCCCCGTCGTCAGTCGCCGGGCGATTTCGACGGCATGCCCACCGGTGCCAACGGTTGCATCCACGTACGCTCCCTCGGGCCGCAGACGGAGCCATTCGATGGCCTCCGCGGCCAGAACGGGCGTATGCAGAATGCTCAAAAAAGCCTACGCGCCCAATTCGTCAAACGCCTTGATGTCTTCCGCCGTGACCGGACTACGGTTCAACTGCTCGAGGAATCGCGCGTGATTCCAGACTTGCAAGTAGGTAAGGTTGCCCTGTACGTCCACCTCTCCCTTCATCTCCGCAGCCTCGCGCAGTATGGATGGAATCAGAATGCGCCCCTGCCCATCCATCTCGACCACTTGACCGTAATAGTTGGTTCGTGCCAGGAGTTTTTGCCTGGCGGGGTTGTAGGATGACCGTTTCGCGAGCTTTCTCTCGATCTCCTCCCACGCCTTCATGGGATAGATGCGGGCATGATCGCCGGTTGCGCTGGTCACGTAGAACTTCTTGCCCAAACGCCGCAGTTCGGCCAAAAAGTCGGCAGGAATTTTCACCCGCCCCTTCTCGTCGACGGTCGCCAGATAGTTGCCGCGCAGCATGTGAGCCCTTCAGAAGTTGGTCCGGAGCGCCTGATCCAGGTTCCACTCGCTTACTCGCCTCACCCACTGCATTACATCTTCTGCCACTACATCCCACTTATTCCCACTTTGTGCCCGATTGTAGGCGGCTTCTTTTTCTTGTCAAGCGGAATGTTGCAAAGGTGAGAAGTTTTTTTTCGATCCGCCCCTGTGCCGTTCCACACCGCGGGCGTGCTGGAAAAAGGGAAAAACCACAAGCCGTAGTAGCGCCGAATGAGAGTCTGCGCGAGGCCTAGCGGTCCGGCCCCGCCCGAGCGTCAAATTGTTCTCTAAGAGTCAACAGGCGGGAACAAACCATCTTTCCGCGAAGGCTAGGGTGGCGATGGCTGCGCGAGCGGTGGATTTCGCAGCGAATTCAAGTCGCGCAACATCGATTGTTCATCGGGGCTCAGACCCTGTACAAAGCGCGGGTCGTTGAGCGCCGCCTGCTGCGTCGCCGGACTCATATTCCGCAGCATCGCCAGATGACGGTTGATCACCTGCCGCCTGTCAGGCGGCATCGCCTGCCACTTCGGCAACAGGGTACTCCGAACGTACTGCCGCTGCTCCGGCGTCATCCGCTCAAGCACTTGCTCTCGGTTGATCGCATCCTGCTTCTGTTCCGGCGACAGCTTGTTCCAGCGATCCAGGTTCTGGCGAATCTGCGCCTGCCGTTCGGGCGGCAATTGCCGGAACTTGGCATTGTTTTCTAGGAATCGCTCCTGCTGATCGGCCGGCATCTGTCGCAGTCTCTGAATCCAGACCGGCGGCAGGCCCTCCATGGCGCGTACGTTCGGCGGTCCCTTCCCGTTCACCGCGGCCTTCGCTCCAGCGGGTCGGCCCGCTTGCCAAGCCCGCTCATCGTTCTGCGCCGAGGCCAACGGCGCCACAAGCCCTGCCGCCAGCAGGGCGAGCATCACGAATTTCAGAAATCGCAGCAGCACGTGAATCTCTCTGTCAGTCATTGCTCTGCGTCGGTTCCGCTTCGGAGTTTTGCGTTGGCTGGTCGACCGCGGGGACCAGCTCGGAGAGCGCATCCATTTTCGTCACCACGTCGTAGTTCTCGAGCACGCCAAGATCCTTGATTGCATTGAAATCCTGCTCGGTCATTGGGCCCGGGGTTCCCGGATTGCCCGATGGCCGTTTGGCGATCCACACGGTGAGCGCAATCAGCAGGACCGCCGAAAAGGCCAGCCGTGCCTGCGGAACAAACCAGCCAAACCAGTTGCGCCCGGGTTCGGCGGCCACACGCTGGCGAACGCGCGCATCAAAACCGAACGACGGATCGATCACAGGCACCTCGTCCATTGCCGTCCAAACACGTCGGAACTGTTCGGCGCGCTCACGGCACGTTGCGCAACCTCGAAGATGCTCTTCGGTCTCGCGCCGCTCGACCTCATGCATCCGACCGTCCAGATAGGTGATCAACTCCTGTGTTAGCTTTTCGCAATTCATGGTGACCTTCTCTCTTCTGCGCGCGCGGGCGCCGATGGATTCACCAGTGGCGCCAATTGTATCCGCAGGTTTTCGTACGCGCGGAACAACAGCGATTTCAAGGCTGCGTCCGTACAGTCCAGAACCTTTGCGATTTCTGCGTAATCCATCTCTTCGTACTTGTGCAGCAAAACGGCCGCCCTCTGTTTCTCCGGCAGCGAGGCGATCGCGCGCTGTATGAATTCGGCACGGTCGCGCTCGAGCAAGTGCTCATCGATCCGCGTTTCACGTGCCGGCAGCTCGCGGGGCGCCGACTCCTCGTCCCGAACGGGCGCGTCGAGCGATACCTCCATCTTTTGATGCCGGTTGTCCCGCACCGAGTTGAGCGCCGCGTTGGTGGCGATACGGAACAGCCAGGTCGTGAACTTCGCGCTGGGAATATACTGCTTCCGCGCCCGATAGACTCGCAGGAAAACATCCTGTGCCAAGTCCTCTGCCGTAGCCCGGTCCCGGACCATGCGATAAAGGAAATTGACCAGCGGCGAGCGATACTTCACCAACAGGAAGTCAAAGGACGAATTGTCCCCGCCCTTTACGTCCAGCATCAATTGGACGTCGCTTCTCGCCATGGCCTGCACAGTTTATCTAACACCTTCCGTGCCATAAAGTTGCGACGCAGCCCCATGCCCAACCGCATAATGGCGCATCGACAACCCGGCTCGGGCTGGGCCCGTCGCGCTTGAACCGTAAGTCTTTCAAAAACAGCCAACTGCCTTATCGGAGGTCAGCCAGGGAGGCTCGCATCTCGACCGGCCCTACATGTGGAACGCCACCTTGAGTAGCAGCAGAATGGCAACTCCTGCAAAGACCAGACCAGCCATACCCGGCGCCGGCTCGCGGTTGACCTCGGGGATCAAGTCGGATGCGGCCACGTACAGCGTCACACCGGCCGAGAAGGGCAGCGCATCCGCCACCCTACTCTGAACTGCGAACATGAGCGCCATGCCTGCCAGCGTGGCTCCGCCCAAAATCGCCGACGAGGCCAGTGCCGTCTGCCGGCTCTGGCCGCCTGCCAGCATCAGCGAAGACACCGTAAAACCTTCCGGAATCTTATGCAGAAAGACTGCGACAAAAATCACTCCTCCCAACCACGTGGATACAAGCAGCCCCGAGGCAATGGCCACGCCGTCGAAAAACGTGTGGATCACCAGCCCCAGCAGGGCGGCATAGCTGGCGTGCGCGCGAGAGATCGCATCGTGATGCGTTTCTTCACCAAAATGAAAATGGGGCGCCACGGTGTGTTCGAAAAAGTGCACTACAAAATATCCCGCCAGTACGTAGACGAAAACCGCATTTGCGCTGTGAAAGAAAATCGACGTTCTGTCCGTCCGCAGTTTCACCGACTCTGGAATCATTTCCAGTATGGCCGTGGCCAGCATGAACCCGGCGCCCAAAGCAATGAAGTAGTTCAGGTAACGGCGAGACCACTGCCGCCGGGCGATCAGCAGTCCACCCAACATGTTGGCACCTGCTGCGGTCAATCCCAGCAGCATGGCTACGAAGATCCGTATGGTCTCGGGTGAATTCACAGTCGAACTCACAGCGGGCTGCCGTGAGAATCCAAGAAGGATCAGGTCTTCCGACCTGAGGTTTTTGATCTCCTCGCTCGCCTTTCAGCCGCTGTGGCGGAATAGGATCACGTCGCCGTCCCTCACAATGTACTCCTTACCTTCGAGCCGCACCTGCCCCTTTTCGCGCGCCGCTGCAAAACTTCCGGCTCCAACCAGGTCTTCCCAGTTCACGACATCCGCTTTGATGAAATTCTTCTGGATGTCGGTGTGAATTGCGCCGGCCGCTTCCTGAGCCGTCATGCCCCGGCGTATGGTCCACGCGCGGCATTCCGGTTCGCCGCACGTAAGGAAAGAAATCAGTCCCAGCAAGCGATAGCTTGCTTCAATCAAGCGATCGCGCCCCGATTCGGCCAAACCATAGGCACGCATCATTTCGGCCGATTCCGCATCGTCGAGTTCGGCAAGTTCGGCTTCAATCTTTCCGCAAAAGGGAACGACGGCGGTCTGCCGCTTCGACGCAAGCTTCTCCAGATGATGCTTCTTCACGGCGCGGTCAATCTCCGGCGCTTCCTCGTCGCCGAGATTGAGCACGTAGATCATCGGCTTGCGCGTCAGAAACAGGAAACCTGTGAGTATTTTTCCCTCCTCCGGCTTCAAGGCCAGCTCGCGCAGCGGCGTTTCCGCCTCGAGCGCCTGTCGGCAACGATTGAGCAGATGCAGCTCGGTCTCGAGTAGCGGCTCTTTCTTTTTTTTTAGGTCCTTCTCGATTCGTTCGATTCGTTTTGCTGCCTGCTCTAGATCGTTCAAAATCAATTCGATATCGACGCTGACGATATCGCGCAGCGCATCGATCGAGCCGGCCTCGTGCGGCACGGCCGGACTTTCAAACAGGCGCACCACATGTGCCAGAGCGTCGGCCTCCCTCAGCGGAACAAGCGACGCCTTGTTTTTCTCTCGGTCTCTTTGAATGCCTCCGATATCCACATACTCAATGGTGGCGTACGTGATCTTCTTGGGTCTGAAAACTTCGGCAAGTTTCGCAACCCGTGCATCGGGCACCCGCGCGATTCCCACGTGTGCCTCGGCCGGTGCGCTTCGCGCGACGACGCGCGCCCGCGTCAAAATGCGGAAGAGACTGGTCTTGCCGACCTGCGGCAGCCCGATAATTCCTGTCTGCATGAGTGAGCGTTCGATACTAGCACAGAGATTTAACACTTCCCCGGCCCGAGCCCCCGTGATCACCGTCACAGAAGGGAAACAATCCTTGCGTAGAATGTCTTCCGTAAGGTCCAGCACGCGGACCTCGTGGGTTACTCCTTTGTACGTAAGCAGGAGGACGTTCATCAACTGCAGCGGCGCCTGGCTGATTTCGGCGGAGAGGGTCTGGGTATCATCCTGAAGATCGAGACGCGCGAAGGCTTCGAGCAACTGCCTCGGCTGCTGCTCGCCGCGATGCGCAGTCGAGCCGTCGGAATCATGATCGCCCGAGGCGATCTGGCGATCGAATGCGGATACCAGCGCCTTGCCGAGGTCCAGGAGGAAATTCTCTGGATCTCCGAAGCCGCCCACATGCCCGTCATTTGGGCGACACAGGTTCTCGAGTCACTGGCGAAGACCGGTGTGCCGTCGCGATCGGAAATCACCGATGCGGCGATGGATGAGCGTGCCGAGTGCGTGATGCTTAATAAAGGTCCCTACATCGTCACCGCGGTGCGCATCTTAGACGATATTCTCCGTCGCATGCAGTCGCACCAGGAAAAGAAGCGCTCGATGCTTCGCAAACTCAACATAGCCTCGGCCTTTCGCGCCGGTGCGGGCGCGTGACGATAAAAGCGTGCTGGGGACCCTTGCCTCGCCGTGGGAAGGATGTATATCATTTGGGCTTCCCGACCTGGGTGGGGCAGCGATGAAATATCTTTCGCTTGTTCTGGTTTTTTGGGCGTCGCAGATGTCCGCGCAGGACTGGGCCCAAGCCGCGCTTCAGAAATCTCCACGACATCAAGAATGGATAACGGTCAAGCACGACGGCCGCGCGGTAGAAGCGTTCGTCGTCTATCCCGAGTCGAAGGACAAACGCCCCGTCATCATCGTCATTCACGAAATCTTCGGCATGACAGATTGGGTCGAAGATCTAGCCGACCAACTTGCCGCGGTGGGCTATATCGCCGTGGCGCCTGATTTGCTTTCAGGTATGGGACCGAACGGCGGCCGCAGCTCCTCGTTCGATCAGGCGAAGGCTATGGAGGCCGTCAGCCACCTTGATCCGCGCCAGGTAACGGCCGACCTCACAGCCACGGCGGACTATGCCAACAAGCTACCCGCCGCAAGCGGCAAACTTTTTGTCGTCGGCTTCTGTTGGGGCGGCGGCCAGAGCTTCCGGTTCGCGACGAATCGGTCCGATCTTTCCGCTGCCTTTGTCTTCTATGGCCCGCCGCCCGATCCGGACGCGATGGCGCGCATCACTGCACCGGTTTATGGCTTTTATGCCGGCAATGACGCGCGCATCGATGCCACCATTCCTGCGACGACCAACAATATGAAGGCAGCCGGAAAAATCTACGATCCGGTCACCTATGACGGCGCAGGACACGGATTTATGCGAGCCGGCGAGGCCCCCGATGCGAGCGACCCCAACAAGAAAGCCCGCGCCGATTCCTGGGTGCGCCTGAGGGCCCTCCTTGATAAGAATTAGCGCAGCGCGATGAATGCAGCGACGAGCTCGATTCCCCTACCGTTCGACCACCGCGAGGCGCACGCGCACCTTTCGCGCATCGACAAGCGCCTCGCAGGGCTCATAAAGAGGGTCGGGACATTTCAATTTAAGCTCGACGAATGCGACAGTGTCTACGAATCGTTACTGGAAGCCATCATGCACCAGAGCATCGCCGGCAAGGCCGCACAGGCGATCTTTGCACGCATAAGGGCGCTCGGCACCAACGGGAACTGCCCAAGCCCGGAGGAATTGCTTCGCGTGCCGACGCGGACGCTGCGCAGGTGTGGCCTTTCGAACGCCAAAGTCGCCGCGGTGCGCGATCTCGCACAGAAGACAATCCACGGCGTCGTACCAACGCTCGCGCAGGCGGAGAAAATGTCGGACCAAGAGCTTGTGGATCGGCTGATTTCGGTCCGCGGCGTCGGCCCATGGACCGTCGAGATGTTTTTGATTTTTCGCCTCGGTCGACCCGACGTGCTGCCGATTCACGACTACGGCGTGCAGAAAGGCTACGCCATCACCTACCACAAAAGAAAAATTCCACAACCGAAAGAGCTGCTGCGGTTTGGCGAGCGCTGGCGCCCCTATCGCACCGTCGCGAGCTGGTACATGTGGCGAGCCGTCCAGCTCGCCGGCCCCAAGGCGCGCAAACTCACCAAGGTGAAAGCAAAGAACACGCGCACCCGAATCAGCAAGCGCGTCGCGAAAAAATCTTAAATCAGCCGGGCGAGCCATCCTCGCGCAAGGTAAGGAACAACGTGAGCACTCCGATCAGCAGCACGGCACCCTCCATACCCACGGAGGTAGCGTGCAGTCGGTCCCATTCCGCTCGGCGCGGATCGCTCGCCGGCGTTTGGTCAAGCGAACCCATCTGGTTGCGCAGCCGCTCCATGCGCGGGATCACGCGATATTGTGACGCCATCGTCAGCAGTGCCATGAGGAGGACGCCCAGAACGGTCGGCGCGACGAATGTTTTCGGGCCCTTCGCGACCAGAACCGATGCCAAAACAAAGATGGCCGCCAACAGGAGGCCCATCGCGTGCAATCCTGTGAGCGTGAACGCAACCACCCGCCCGGCCTCGTCGCGAGTCGGCAGAACCGCAAACGCGCCTCGCGCCACTACGGCCGCAAAGTATACGATGGCCCCAACCCACCCACCGAGCGCGAGAATCCTTACGAATTGCAGTGGCTGGCTCATTTCTGCCCGACGACAGGACCCTCCCAGCCGCAGGGGCTGCGGAGCATGGGACGCGCAAACAACTGACCGCATCCCAAGTCGGCCGGAATCCTCAGCCACTTCTTGGGCACATCTTCCCAAATCAGCATTTCAGGCAGCCTGGCACCTGATGGCAGAATCAAATCTGAGGCATGGTGGGCGATCAAGGACTTGAACCTTGGACCTCTCCCGTGTGAGGGGAGCGCTCTAACCACTGAGCTAATCGCCCGTGCCGATCCACCGCGGCTAAGTTTTTGTAGCAGAAGGCTCAACGAATTGCAAACTGCGATCAACTCGACGGTCGCCGCCGCCAGCCACCGCCTCGCCGAGCTTCAGCGCTCGATCGCCCGCGTCGTCAAAGGGAAGGAAGATGTCATCCAACTAGCGCTGACGGCGCTGCTTGCGCGAGGCCACCTGCTGATCGAGGACGTTCCGGGCGTCGGCAAGACAACTCTTGCGCAGGCGCTGGCGCGCTCGTTTCGCTGCTCGTTTCAACGGATTCAGTTCACCTCGGACCTGCTGCCGAGCGACGTGATTGGTGTGAGCGTTTTCAATCCTGTCAAACACGAATTCGAATTTAAGCCCGGTCCGATTTTTGCCAACATTATTGTTGCCGATGAAATCAACCGCACCACTCCGAAAACGCAGTCCGCGCTTCTGGAAGCAATGAACGAATCGCAGATCACCGTCGACAACACCACGCGCCCGCTGCCGCAGCCGTTTCTTGTGGTCGCCACGCAAAATCCCATCGAACACCATGGGACGTACCCTTTGCCCGAATCACAGCTCGACCGGTTTTTGATGCGCATACGTATGGGCTATCCCTCGCGCACCAGCGAAAAGGAAATCATCCGCAACAATTCAGCCGCCGGGCATGCGGACCAGATGGCGGCGCTCATGGACGCGAACGACGTGGTCGGAATGCAGCAGGCCATCGCGCAAGTAAAGGTGGAAGAGAGCCTGCTCGACTACGCACTGGAAATCGTGGAGCGAACTCGGCAGACTGAACAGTTAAGTCTCGGCGTCAGCTCGCGCGGTGCCGTGATGTTGCATCGCGCGGCCCAAGCCCGCGCCTTCCTCGATGGGCGCGACTACTGCTTGCCGGATGATTTCAAGCGCCTCATCGTACCTGTCTTCGCGCACCGCGTCGTCGTCAGCTCGCGCTACGTTTCAACCCAGAAAAAATCTGAGCAGGCGGAAGCGATCCTCCGCGAAATCGTCGATACGACCCGCGTCCCGCTCTAGCTGGTTGCCTATGTCTGCTACCAACCCATCCGCCGCGGCACGCTGGTGGCAACGCCGGGATCGTCCGGGCTGGCGCACCTTCGGGATCGCGGTGCTTGTGCTCTCCATCGCGCTGGTGATCGCGCTGTTTTCCGCCGCTGTCGCGCAAGAAGGCCGCCTGTGGCTCGCGGGGGTCACCACGGCGATCGCGCTCGCCATTGCTGCCTGGGTAGCGATCACGATCGTACCCGCGCTGGCCAAGCGCACGAGCCTACGATGGCTCGCCTACCAGGTCGATTACCGTCTGACCCGTGACGGAACGATTTATCTGGCCGCGGTCTTTATCTTGGTCCTGGCAGCGGTCAACACGGGAAACAACCTACTGTTCCTGATTCTCGGCTGCCTGCTTGCCGGCATTCTGGTCTCGGGCGTGCTTTCGCGCATCGTGCTTACCGGCGTCGATTTGAAATTCGATCTGCCAGAGCACATCTTCGCCGAACAGCCGGTCGTGGCCGAAATCGAACTGCGCAACGAGAAACAGGCCTGGCCTTCCTTTTCTTTGCTGGTCGCCGGCCGTACAGGAAAGGCACTGAGCCAGATCCTCACGCGTCCGGTTTTCTTTCCCTACATTCCACGTTTGAGCGCGGCGCGACAAAAGGTTGAGTTGCGCTTCCCGCACCGTGGCCTCTATCGCCAGGACGCTTTCGGCATCCGCACGCGATTTCCGTTCGGCTTCTTCGAAAAAACGCGGGAGGTCGATTCGCGTATCGAGATGGTCGTCTATCCCCGCGTCGAGCCGGCCGAACAGTTCTACGAGGTGCTTCCGTTGCTGAGCGGCGAGGTGGCGAGCCTGTATCGCGGACGCGGCCACGAATTACATTCGCTGCGCGAATACCGACCCACCGATAGCGCGCGTTTCGTCGATTGGAAGGTCACCGCCAAATTAGACCGCATGATGGTTCGCGAATTCGCGCGGGAAGACGAGCGGCGCGTGATGCTCGTTCTCGATCCTCTGATCGGTCCCGCCCCCTACCCGGAGCGGCACGAGCGACGCGGCACCGACGCCGGGGAGTCAAGCGTCGCCGCGCACAGGGCCCGTTTCGAGCGCGCGGTTTCGCTAGCGGCCTCGATTGCCTGGCACTTTTACGAGATTCAATCCGTGATGCAGTTCCGTACAGACCGGTTTTCGACGCCTATGGCTCCCGCCGCCCAGATCATCTACGATACCCTGCGGGAGCTGGCGCTCATCGAACCTCAGGCCACCGCTGTCGGCGGCGCGTTCTTGGACGAGCTCGGCGACGACCGCGGAATCTTCAAAATCATCCTCACGGCACGAGCGCAGCGGACGATCCCCACGGCACTGTGGTCATCGTCGTACTTCGTCTTCATCGACCGCCTGTAGAGAAGATAGGACTTCGTTTCCTACGCTCGGTCTTCGTGCGAAGATAGCCCGCTTACGCTGATGTCAACCCAGGCTTCGGAAAAAATCCGTGCAGACCTTCATCGCCGCCTTCTGACGTGGTTTCGTAGGCATCGACGCAATCTTCCCTGGCGCGACCGGCGCGATCCCTACCGCATCTGGGTTGCCGAAATCATGCTGCAGCAAACACGCGTCGCCGCTGTCCTGCCTCATTACAATCGTTTCCTTGAAAGATTCCCAACCGTCGAATCCGTCGCCGCCGCCCGCCAGCAGGAAGTGCTGCGCCTCTGGTCTGGCCTCGGTTATTACCGTCGCGCGCAGAATTTTCATCGCGCTGCGCAGGAAATTGTCGCCAGCCACGGCGGCAGATTTCCGCGTACGCTCAAAGCCGCTCTGGCTCTTCCCGGAATTGGCCGCTACACGGCGGCAGCGGTGCTGAGCATCGCCTATGATGTTCCGCTGGCGGCACTCGATGGCAACGTCGCGCGCGTCCTAGCACGCCTGGGCGCGGTGCGCGGCGATCTGCGTGCCGCGCTCCGTTGGCGCCAGTTGGGCAAAACAGCGGAGCACCTCCTAGCCCAGCAGGCGCCGGGCAATTGGAACCAGGCTCTGATGGAGTTAGGCGAGGTGATCTGCACTCCGCAGACCCCGCGCTGCGGGGACTGCCCCCTGTTGCGCTTTTGCCTCGCTCAGGCGCGAGGTCTCACCGAACAGATTCCTGCACCACGTCGCAAACGGGCCTCGGTCAGCCTGCGGATCGCCGCGGCGATTCTTCGCGACTCCAGCCGTCGCACCCTCCTTGTGCGAGATCCCACAGCCCGTGGTAGCGCGCTGTTCTCGCGCCTTTGGCAGTTTCCCGCCGTGGAGGTTACCCGCGAGCCGCTAGTTGAGTTAGAAGGTCATCTCCGCAGAACCCTGAAGCTCGACTCAGCTCCGCTCAAGTTGGAAGCTTTGCCTGCGGCACGGCACGGCGTGACGTTTCGCAACATCACGCTGCTTCCCTTCCTAGCCCGCGTGGCCGAACTGCCGCGCCTACCCCGCACGCGCATCCTTGCTTTCGATCATATCGATCGGCTTCCCATCTCCAGTGCCACGCGAAAAATCGCCGCTGCCGCCGAGCAGACCTAGGGAAAAGATCGCTCCTCTTGATTCGCTCGCTCGTTACCACTCTGCGCCGGCGCCCTTCGGCGGCAACCTGCCCAGTGCTAGCATCGGAGTGTCACCCATGTCCTCCGCCGCGCAACCCAGGGCGCCCGCGCGAAGCGAGCCCGCGCCAGCTGACGCATTGGCTGCCGTGCAACGCTATTTTCAAGTTTCTCTCTTCTTGCTCGTAGCAACCGGCGTCTTCGCCATCGTCTCGACAGGTAAACTCGATCTCTTCTCGACTCTGGTCGCTCCGGCCGCGGTGATCTATAAAGGGGTGCGTCTACTTCGTGGGCGCGGCCCCGAGCTTTCCCCGCGAGTCGCGACCTGGCTCGTTCTCGCCTATTTCCTTTTCTTCCCGCTCGATCTCTGGGCGCTTTCGCGCGGTATGGCTGAGGGAGCTCCCAATCCACCGCTCTACGCCGCCCTGCTTTCCGCTATCCACCTTCTGCTTTTTGCCACATTGGTTCGTCTGTATTCCGCGCGCACCTATCGCGACTCAGCTTTTTTGGCGGTTCTTGCCATCGCTTGCATGCTGGCGTGCGCGATCCTGACGGTCGAGACGAGCTTTCTCATCGCTTTGGCGATTTTTCTCATCCTCTCGGTTTCCACGTTTGTCGCGCTGGAAATGCGCCGCAGTGCGGCAGGTTCCGTTTTGCCTTTATGGGAGCCGGGCTCAGCCGTGACGCGACGTCTCAATCGCGCGCTGGGAGTGACGTCGGTGCTCGTCGCCCTAAGCGTGCTCGGGCTCGGCGCGGTGATCTTTTTCGTGATTCCCCGCTTCACCACGGGCTACCTCAGCGCTCTGAATCTCCAGCCCACCTTGATGACTGGGTTCAGCGACAACGTCGCCCTCGGCGAAATCGGGAAAATTCAAAAAAACACCTCGGTAGTGATGCGCATCGGCATCGACGGAGATCCCAGCCGCGCGCAGAACGTCCGCTGGCGTGGAATCGCACTGACCACTTTCGATGGCACGCGTTGGTCCACTCCGGTACGAGCTGAAAACGTCGTGTTGGCAAATTCCGAAGGAGACTATCCGCTTGGGTTGCCAGCCTCGTTCCGTGGAACGTTCTACCCGCTGCACTACACGGTGCTTATGGAGCCCCTGGCTACTGACGCCATCTTCCTAGCTCCGCGCGCCGAGTCGGTTCGCGGGCACTTCGGCGAAGAACCGACACGGTCGGATGGGCCTCTACGCAGCCATTATCTGCTGATGGACCAGACCGGCTCGGTCTTTAACTCTGCCCACAACGGCATGAAAATTCGCTACGAGGGCAGATCGCTCCTTCCCATAACGCCCGAGGCCGAGCTGCGCAAAGCCTCCCACATCTACCCCGAGGCGATGGGGGAGATCTATTGGCAGCTTCCGCCACTTGATCCACGCATCCGCGCGCTGGCCGACAAAATCACCTCCGGTTCTAACAATGAATACGACAAAGCCGCGAGCCTCCAACGCTACTTGATCTCGCACTACTCTTACACCCTCGATCTCACGGGCCCACCCGCCAAGGATCCTCTCGCCGAATTTCTGTTCGTACGGCAGGCTGGCAATTGCGAGTACTTTGCCTCGGCGATGGCGGTCATGCTGCGAGCGATCGGCATTCCGGCGCGCTATGTCACCGGATTTCTGCCGGGCGAATACAACGATGTGGGTGGCGACTACATCGTGCGTGAAAGTGACGCGCACGCTTGGGTCGAAGTGTTCTTCCCCGACTACGGTTGGATGACGCTGGACCCCACGCCTCCTGGCCATGAGCAGCATCAAGGGTTGCTCGATGAGGTCAGTCGCTATTGGGACTGGTTTCAGTTTACTTGGGGCGAGTGGGTGATTAACTACGATTTCGGACACCAGCTGACCCTCGGGCAGAATCTGGAAAAGTCCTCGCGTCACTGGGGCGATCGCGCGCAAGCGATCTACCGCGAGGAGGAACGTGCGGCTATGGCCCGTCTGCTTGCTCTCGACCATCGGCTCGAGTCGTCGAAGTATTTCTTCTCGGGCACTCTCGCTTGTCTGCTCCTGATGCTGTTGGTCCTCCGCGGGCGCTCGCTGATCGGCTATGCGGTTGCTCGGTGGAGCCTGCGCGCGCACCGCAGCGGCAGCTTGACGTCGGGTCTTGCCGCGCTCGAGTACAGTGAGATGCTTCGGTTGCTCGAAAAGCGTGGCTGGAAGAGATCACCCTCGCAGACAGCACTGGAATTTCTCTCCGCCATTCCGAGGGGAGAGCTGTCGGTACCGGTAGCGCAGCTCACCGAACTTTACCAGTCGGCGCGCTTCGGCAACCATCCCGCGCGCATCGAGCAGATGTCTTCCCTCCTGCACTCGATCCGCGATTCGCTGCGCAGCCGCAAGCGCGCCAACCGATAGATTCGATCGCCGATCCTCGGCCCCGGCTCGCTCCTAGGGCCATGCTAGAATCAGTGCTTTGCCCACAACTGCAAGGAACGTTCGACCATGCCGAAGGTTGGATTCGTAAGTCTGGGATGTCCCAAGAACCTCGTCGATAGCGAGGTGATGATGGGGGTGCTTAGACGCGCGGGCTACCAGATCACTCCCCACGCCGCAGAAGCCGATGTGATCGTCGTCAACACCTGCAGCTTTATCGAGCCCGCTCAGCAGGAGTCAGTCCAGGCGATTCTCGAAATGGCTGAGTACAAGAAACGTGGGCGCGCGCGCAAGCTGATTGTCGCCGGCTGTCTTGTCGAGCGTTACCGCGGCCAAATTCGCGAGCAGATCCCCGAAGTGGATGCCGTGATCGGAACAGGTGAAGTCGAACAAATTGTGCAAGCGTGTGTAGGCGACGCTCCTTCGAGCGCCGCTGCGGTCGCGCCGACCGTACCTCCCTCCTATCTCTACCACGATCTCACACCCCGCATGCGTCTGACGCCGCCGCACACCGCCTATATCAAGATCAACGAAGGTTGCGACCATCCCTGCACCTTTTGCATCATTCCGCAGCTTCGCGGGAAATTCCGCAGCCGGCGGTTCGAATCCGTCGTGAGAGAAGCGGAAAACCTTGCCGCCGCCGGAGTCCGCGAAATTAATCTCATTGGTCAGGACACGACGCACTACGGCGAGGACCTCGGGCTCCGCGATGGGCTCCCCACGCTGCTTGCGCGCCTGGCCCAGATCGAAGATCTCCGTTGGATTCGCTTTCTGTATTGCTATCCGAATCGCCTCACGCCCCAATTGCTCGACACAATCGCGGCGCACAGAAGCCTCGTGAAATACCTCGACATCCCGCTACAGCACGCCAGCCGAAGCGTGCTCGCGCGCATGAGGCGTGGCTCCAACGCTGAGGTCTTTTTGAAAATGCTCGAAAGGATTCGCCAAGCGATTCCGGGTGTTTCGATCAGAACTTCATTCATTGCCGGATTTCCAGGCGAAACAGAAGGGGATTTTCGCGAGCTATGCGATTTTGTCCGCGCAGCCGAATTCGATTGGATGGGGGTCTTCGCCTACTCGGACCAGGACCTAGCCATGAGTTTTCCGTTCGATGGAAAGGTCGACGCGGCGACCATCGCGCGCCGCCGCGACCGGCTCATGTCCATCCAACGGAAAATCTCGGCGCAGAGGCTGCGGCGCCGAGTTGGCGAACGCGTCGAAGTGATGCTGGAGGGTCCGTCGAAGGACATCGATCTGGTTTGGGAAGCCCGGCTGGAGGGCATGGCGCCGGAAATCGACGGCAAGGTTTATGTCACACAATTTGAGGGGATAACTGATGCCGCGCAGCTTCCGGCTCCCGGCACTCTCGCCCTACTCGAAATAACCCAAGCCAAGGATTACGATCTCATCGGGCGGGTCGTCGAACTTTCACCTGCGCCCCTCGCGCATCGCGCGGCGGCCGGAAGACCTTTTCCCGATTCTCGCTCAGGAGACGCCCGGTCCGGAGGCGAGCAGAAATCTGTGCCACGAAGGGCCCTGGTATGACCACGAAGCTTCAACAACGAACATCGGTGTCAGTACCGGAGCCGAATCTGACCCCGGCGGAAATGATCGAGCGGGCGATCGCGTTTCAACCCAGGCTCCGCTCCGAACAAGATGAAACCGAGCGCCGTGGGGTCTATTCCGAAACGATGCATCGCGAATTTCAGAGGGCGGGATTTTACCGCTGTTTGCAGCCTCGCCGTTTTGGAGGGTACGAGTTCGACTTGAAAACCTACTACCGCATCGCCATCGAAATCGCGCGTGGCGATCCGTCGGTCGCCTGGTGTCTGATCGTCGGAGCGGGACACGCGCTGATGCTCGGCTCCTATTTCAGCGAACAGGCACAGGTCGATGGCTTTGGCCCCACCGGCGAGTTCTCCGCCCCATCGGTGGCCGCTCCCAGCGGTACGGCGACCCCCGTCGATGGCGGCTGGCTCGTGAAAGGAAAATGGGGCTACGCTTCCGGCGCTCCCTATGCAACACACTTTATGCCAAGCGTTCTGATTTCTGACGAAACCCCCGGCCCACCCCGCGCGGGAATTGCACTCGTGCCGCGTTCGCAGTGGATCATGCTCGATGATTGGGGCGCGATCCTGGGCATGCGAGGCAGCGGATCGAACTCGATTGTGATTGAGGGCGCGCGCTTGCCTCAGACTCATGTGATGGAGCTCGACATGCTCAACGTCGATCTGGCCGGCGGCACGCCTGGCTCTCGGCTTCACGGCAATCCCATGTACGCCGGCCGTTGTTTGTCCTTCTTTCACGCCGAACTGGTTGGTGTCATGGTCGGCCTCGGCTACGCCGCAATGGACGAGTACGAGCACCTCATTCGCACCAAAAATACGCCCTATCCGCCGATGCAGCCACGTTTCCTTCATCATGACTATCAACGCCATCTGGGGCTAGCCCTCGGATTGATGAATGCGGCCAAGCGGCTGGTGCTCAACGCAGGCGAGGTTTATATGGAATATTGCCGCCGGGGGGCCGAAGGGGGGAGGCCCTTCACTCTGGAAGAGGATCTCGAGCTTTTCGCGAGCCTTGAACATGGGGGGCGCCTGGCCTGGGAAGCTGTAGAGATGCTTGCTCGCACCTCCAGTTCGAGCGCCGCGAAAGACGGGGAACGCATGCAACGGTATTATCGCGACGCTTCGGTCTACCGAAGCCACCTTTCGGCACAGTACGAAATGCTCGCCCAGCGCCTGGCACTGGTTCATCTCGGCCTGGACCACGGCATGTCTACCACCGCTCGAGGTGCGGTGCCCCCAAGCAACGGCGGGAAGTTGTAGGGACCGTCCACCGCAGCAAGCGCGCTTCTTCTAGAAACCAAGAACCGCTCGAACGGGAGGGCCCACCTAGGCGCGGCTTTGCGGTATGCTCAAACCATGCAGCGGCCATGCCCCATCTGTCGGAAACCCGCCGATTCGGACATCGACCGAGATTTTCCGTTTTGCAGTGAGCGATGCCGCTTACTCGATCTGGGAAACTGGGCGAGCGAAAACTACGTCATGAGCGAGCCAGCCTTCGATGAATCGATGTTTGAAAAACTCGAGCGGGACATTGCCGGAGCGGATAAGGAAACCGGCCAGTGAGCGCAAGCACCGAGCCGTCGTCGAACGTTGCCGTGTCACCCGCGCGTGGTCCGGACCAGGCGGGCCATCGCGGCCGAGCACCTAAGCCCCGCCTAGCACTGTTCGTGGCGAGCGCCGGCGGCCTCGGGTACATACCGATCGCACCGGGTACGTTCGGCTCGGTTGCGGGCCTTGCGCTGGTGGCACTCCCTTTGCTTGCTCCGATTCGAGCCACACGCATGAGGGGACCGTTCGGTGTAGCCGAAATCGCCGTAGGGAACCCCAGGATCGATACGATTCTCCTGCTTTATTTTCTTGTCGCTGTGGTGACGGCCGCCATGGGGGTGTGGTCGGCCGGTCGTGCCGCTCGGTTCTGGCAACGGAAGGATCCTCAGCAAGTGGTGATCGACGAGGTGTCGGGACAACACCTGGCGGTTGTGCTAGGTGTCGCCGCGCCGCTGTGGCGGAAACCCGCACAGATGGTTTGGGAGAACTCGGGCGCGGTAGCTCGCATTGCGTTTGATTCCTTGCTTAGCTGGAAATATTTGTTGGTGGGTTTTATACTTTTTCGCGTCTTCGATATTTGGAAGCCATTCCCGGCGCGCCAAGCGGAGTCGCTGCCAGGCGGCTGGGGAATTATGGCGGACGATTGGGTAGCGGGAGTGTACGCGGCGATCGGGCTCTGGATCGTGCGGGCTGCTGGATTCTGAGCTTTGACTTCCACTCTGAACCGTCGATTGGTCATGGCAACGAACGGAACACTGCGGATCGAGAACGTGAAGCCTGCGGCAGCTTTGCCCGGCGGCGAAATCGCCATCCGCGGCAGCGGCTTTTCCGTGCGCAATCACGCGCGCCCTCAGGTGCAGTTCGGTGCTTCGGACGCGAACGTGATGCTGGCGTCGGAAGATCTGTTGATCGCCTGCGTTCCGGAAGGTGCCTCGGGCGGCGCGGTGCGCGTGCGAATGAACGGGGTCGAGAGCGCACCCTTTCCCATCGCCCTCGGCCAACAGGTCGCGGACAACTTACATCCGGTGGGCAACCCAGCGGTGGACCCTGAGGGCAACACCTACGTCACCTTCAGCGGCCAGCGCGGGCAAAAAGTTCCTGTCTCTCTGTATAAGATCACGCCCAATCACACGGTGAAACCGTTTATCACGGAACTCATGAACCCGACTGGGCTGGCGATCGATCGCGACCGCAATTTGTTCGTCTCCTGCCGCAACGATGGGACCGTGCATCGCATTTCTCCCGAGGGCCGTTCCATGCAGTGGATCGAAGGAATGGGCATCGCCACGGGTATCGCCTTTGATAAGGCCGGGAGCTTGTACGTGGGCGATCGCAGTGGCACCATTTTTAAAATTGGACCGGACCGTGAAATCTTTGTGTTCGCGACCCTGGAACCATCTCTTTCGGCGTACCACCTTGCCTTCAGTCCGTCGGGTGACTTGTACGTCACCGGACCGACGACTTCTAGCTACGAGCGCGTCTACCGGATTTCACCTGCCGGTGAGGTGAAGGTTTTCTTTCGCGGACTCGGGCGCCCGCAGGGTCTTGCGTTCGACCGCAAGGGAAACCTTTACGTGGCGGCGTCTTTGAGCGGCAAGCGCGGTATCGTCCGAATCAGCTCGCAGGCGGACGCCGAACTCGTGCTGGGAGGAAGCAACATTGTCGGACTGGCACTCTTGCCGTCGCAACGCGCCATGATCACCACCCACAACGCGCTCTTCTCTCTCGACTGGAATGTCGAGGGCCTTCCCTTATAAACGGCTAGGCTTTCGATCAGAGGCCTTTCTCATCTCCCGCGCCTTAAGAGCCACTCTTGCGCTCGGTTGCGGGCATCGAGTAAAACTTCTAAAGCATGGACGCGGAAATTATTGCAGTAGGGTCGGAGCTGTTAACCCCTTACCGTCTGGACACGAATTCGCTTTTTCTAACCGATCAACTCAACCGGCTCGGCATCCGTGTCATCCACAAAGCCGTGGTCGGCGACGGTCCCGAGGAGATGCGATCCTCCTTTGAGCACGCGCTAGCACGTGCCGACATCGTTGTCTCCTGCGGCGGCCTGGGGCCGACCGACGACGACCGTACGCGCCAGACGGTGGCTGAGTTGCTTGGGCGGCGGTTGCTTGAAAACCAAGACGTGCTTCGCAAACTGCAGGAACGTTTTCGCCGCTTCGGCCGCGCCATGCCAGAAATTAACTTACGCCAGGCGCTGGTCATCGAGGGGGCGGACGTGCTCCCAAATCCGCGCGGCACGGCGCCGGGCCAGTGGATCGAGGCTCGAGGACACATTCTCGTCCTGCTGCCAGGCGTGCCGCAGGAGCTGCGCGCGCTCATGGAAGCGGAAGTCAGTCCTCGCCTGGCCAAGCTCGGGAACCAGCAGCGGCTTTACACGCGCGACCTGCGGATCGTTGGGCTTTTCGAATCCGAGGTGGAGCAGCGTGTTCGGCCGCTCTATGCAGAATTCTCGGACACGGAAACAACCATCCTGGCGACCGCAAGCGGTATCCAGCTTCATCCGAGGATCTGGTCGGATGATCCCGCCTACGCCGAATCGCGGCTTAACGAGCTGGTCGGACGCATGACGCTATCACTCGGCAAGCATCTCATCTCCACGTGCGGCGAAACGATCGAAGAGGTCGTCGCGCGCACGCTGACGGAAAGTCACGCGACCATCGCGGTGGCCGAAAGCTGCACCGGCGGCCTGCTCGCCGAGCGCCTCACCAGCATTGCCGGAAGCTCGGCGTATTTTCTCGGCGGTGTCGTCTGCTACAGCAACCAGCTCAAGACTCAACTTGTCGGCGTGCCTGCAGAGCTCATCGAGGCCAAGGGTGCGGTCAGCGCGGAAGTGGCCCTGGCACTCGCCGACGGCGTTCGCCAACAGACCGGTGCGACAATTGGGGTGGGCATCACAGGCATCGCCGGCCCCACGGGCGGAACACCGGAAAAGCCGGTCGGGCTGGTGCACATCGGCACCGCAGACCCCCGTGGGTCGCGCGAAAAAGCCTTTCGCTTTCCGGGTGACCGCGAGCGCATCCGTTTTTTTGCCACGCAGAACGCACTCGATGCCGTGAGGCGGCTCTGTTTGTTTCCTCCAGTGCCGCAAGAAGAATAAAACGTCGCAAGAGCCAGAGATGCCGAGGGAAAGCGCGGCAGGCTCCTGTGACCATCCAAAGGGCAGCTACGCGTGAGGCTTTTTGCGGCACTCGATTTTCCGGAGGCGATCCGCGATGCGATCCGAGCATTGGTATCTCGCCTGAAGCCGTTGGCGAAAGACGCACGCTGGGTGCGGGTAGAAGGAATGCACGTAACACTGAAATTCATCGGCTACGCCGAACCGGAACAACGCGAACAGATTGTTGCGGCGCTGGCTTTGATCCGCTCGAACGCGCCGGTTGAGATGCGTTTTCGCGGCCTCGGATTCTTTCCAACCGAGCGGCGCCCGCGTGTTTTCTGGTGCGGAATCGACGCGTCGCCAAACCTCGCGGAACTGGCAGCCCACATCGAGCGTGCGCTCTTGCCGCTCGGAGTCGCCACTGAACAGCGCGCGTTTGTCCCGCATCTGACGCTGGCGCGGTTCGATTCCTCGCACGGCCTGGGCGAGCTCGTTCGAATGTCGCACCAAATCCAATCGCTCGATCTAGGGGCAACACGCGAGGGCCAATTTCATCTCTTTGAAAGCGTCCTGAAACGATCGGGCGCCGAGTACACGAAGCTAAGAAGCTTTTCGTTCGCGAAGGAACCTGCTTGAACTCCCCTTGGTGGATTCCCGCCCTTGCCTATCTACTCGGCTCGATACCATTCGGGCTGCTGATCGTGAAAGCCCGTGGCGGCAAGGACATTCGCTCTATGGGCAGTGGCAATATCGGGGCAGCGAACGTGACGCGCAATGCCGGCTTGGTCGCGGGCGCGCTGACCCTTTTGCTGGATGGGGGCAAAGGCTATCTGGCCGTCTGGATCGCGGAACGCTCGACCGACAGCAACGGGCGCTGGATGATGGCGGCGGCTGTGGCGGCCGTGATTGGACACATCTTCCCCGTGTGGCTCGGATTTAAAGGGGGCAAGGGAGTTGCAACCACGTTCGGCGTTTTCCTGCCGATCGGCCCCTACGCCGTGTTAGGAGCGGCGGCGTTTTGGGTCCTGGTCGTGCTCTTCTGGCGCTATTCGTCGCTCGGCTCGATTGTTGCCATGGCCACGCTGCCGCTTCTGGTCTACTTTTTCTACGCACCACACCACGCCCCGCCCGACCATGTACTTGGGGGAACCATCCTCGTGTCTGTGCTGGTGTTGTGGAAGCACCGCGGCAACATGCGCCGCCTCATCGCGGGCCAAGAGAGCCGCCTCGGGTCGCCTCATTAGGCGAGAACCTGCCTGGCGAGATGCTTCTAACTGACACAAGCCATGTGGCTTATCCGCCACCCCTAGTACCACAGTCCCCTTGTCTGGCTACCATCGGTCCGCTAGCATTTTCCGAGCGGGCCGGAGAATGCTCAGCCATTCCCTAAGAAAGATTCCGACCAGACGCCTCCGCATCCTTTGGATCGTGCTGGGTGCGTTGTTGCTCGTCAGCGTGACACCTCTGTGGCTCTACCACCGCCAGGCGCTCCGGTTGAGCGAGGAAAAACTGCAGGATACCGAGCGCGTTCAACAAAGCGAGATCACACGTTCTCTGGCAAACGAGACGCTCCAATTCGAGCAGGGCCTGCGCCAGCAGCTCTTAAGCCAACGTCAGGTCATGGCCATCACCGGATGGATCCAAAACGTGGATGATGCCACCCATGCGCCACAGCTTTCACGGCTGCTCCAGGACTTCGTCGAAACTGATCCAGACATCCTGTTTGTCACGGCTGTGAGCCGCGAAGCCAAGGGCCCAACCGCGGGAAGCGTCAGCGCGGACCGCGATCCTTTCGTCGACGCCGCCTTGAAGCGTGCCTTTCAAGCGAGCTGCCAGGGATTTGACTCGATTAGCGAGCCGTTTGCAGAGGGGCAGAACAATCGGCCGGCACTGGTGATGTCGGTACCCTTGTTCGCCGACGGCCAGTTTTCGGGAATGCTCGCAGCGGTGGTCTCACTCGAGCGCCTGCAGAGGCGTCTGCGCGACATGAGCGTGCGCGACCGCACCGTGTATATCGTCGACGGCCACGGAAGGATTGTTGCCTACCCAGACAGTCGCGCCATGGTTCCCGGTCAGAATGTGACGTCGCTTTCGCCACTGGCAAAACAGTTTGGTGAATTACCACAGGAATTGCGCGCCACGCAGACGACCAATTTCGTGGCGTCCAGCCCAGACAAGCGGCACCAAATCGAGATGATCGGTACGTACAGCACGATTCCGGAGCTTCGCTGGGCCGTGATCGTGCAACGTAGCCTCGGTGATGCCCGCGTCGATGCCGGCGTAACCGAGCTCACTTCGGAGGCTTTGCAATTCGTCGTGGGCGTCACATTCGTTGCTTTGCTGCTCGGATATCTCTTTGCCGTTCGCATTACTCGCCCCATCCGCGGACTTGTCGAATCCACGCGTGCGATCAGCCGCGCCGAGTTCCACGAACGAGTGCCCGTCAGCGGCGCCGCCGAAATCAGCGAGCTCGCTGAGACGTTTAACCACATGGCCGGCGATATCGAAGAGTTCGTCGAGAAGCTGAAGGACGCCGCCGAAGAAAACCGCGAGCTGTTTATGGGCTCGATTCGCATGCTTGCCGCTGCGATCGATGAAAAGGATCCCTACACGCGGGGTCATTCCGGGCGCGTCGCGAAGTATTCGATCATCCTCGGCGACGGCCTGGGCCTGAGCGCGGAAGACCTCGACCGCCTGCGCATCTCGGCGCTGCTCCACGACGTCGGCAAAATTGGCGTTGACGACCGGGTGCTGAAGAAGCCCGGCAAGCTCACCGACGAGGAATTCGATCTGATGAAGCAGCACACCGTAAAGGGGGCCAATATCATGCGGCCGGTTGCGCAGCTCAAGGACGTGCTACCCGGTATTGAGCTGCATCACGAGCGCATGGACGGCCAGGGATATCCTTATGGCCTTCAAGGCGATCAGATTCCCCTGATGGCGCGCATTATCGCCGTCGCCGATACGCTCGACGCTATCACCACCAACCGGCCCTACCAATCGGCGATGCATCTCGATTATGCGCTCGAACGCATCCGTTCGCTTGCGGTCACGCGATTTGACGCACAGGTTGTGGGTGCGCTCGAAACGGCCGTCCGTGACGGCCGTTTGCGCTTGTCGGCGACACTGGTTGAGGTCTGATCCTCTCGGCGCTGGATTCAAGAATAACTCGGGTCTTCTAATCCGGACCTCTTCGCTTCGCTACCGGCTTCCAGCGCCGGCCCTTGTGCGCCTAGCGTGCCCCCGCTCCTGCGGGCCCGCATCATTTCTGCCGCAAAATCGAGAATGCGCGCAGCAGCGGCTTCCGCGCTGAGCCCTCGCGCATGGATATTCGAGACAAGGTTGCGATCTCGATCGCTGTGGGACGCACGCGGCTGATAGGCCATGTACGCCGAAAGGCTTTCGGCCGTCGCCAATCCCGGGCGCTCCCCGATCAGCAGCACCACGACCTTCGGATCCAGCAACTCGCCCATCTCGTTCAGCACTCCCACCCGACAGTGACGAATCACAAATGCTCGGCCCATCTGCCATCGGCGGGCCTCGGCACCCGTTCCAAGCAGAGGCATCAGCGGAGGCACCTGAGCCTGGACCGCCGGCACCGACAGCCCATCTCCAATCACAATTTGGAGATCACTGCCCCGCGGACAGCGTTGTTGAATTTCCGCGCGCGATCGATCATCCAAGCGTCGACCCAGATCAGGGCGCAGCAAATACTCTTCCCTCGAGTTGGCCCGCGTCCTCACTTCGAAGGCTTGCCATCGCGCCAGCCAATCGGCTCCGAAGACCTTCGAGAGATCGAGCTCGGTGCGCACCGCATCGCGCGCAGCGGCGTGAGCCTCGCGCAGCTCGATTTGCGTGCTGGTGCGATAGGCGGCGCCCGCGCGCCCGGTCAGCAGGCGCGCCGGCGTCCGCGCGCGAATCCTGCGCACGATCTCAGGCAGATCGGAGGGAGCCAGCGGCGAATCGGACCTGTCCGCCATTCAGACCATCGTTTCGAGCGAAGATGCAAGACGGCGCAGGAGCCGCTGCCGTGTGGGTCGGTCGAGTAACGCCGGTTCGCCGTCCGAGTAGATGCCGGCCGCCTCCAGCCAAGCAAGAAACTCCGGCGCGGGCCGCAATTTGAACAGCCGTCGCACGGCAAGCGCGTCGTGATAGCTCGTGCTCTGATAGTTCAGCATCACATCATCGGCGCATGGCACTCCCATAAAATAATTGCAGCCCGCCGCGCCGAGCAGCAGCAACAAATTGTCCGCCGAGTTCTGATCGGCCGCCGCATGGTTTGTGTAGCAGACGTCGCAACCCATCGGAAGTCCCAGCAGCTTTCCCATGAAATGGTCTTCGAGGCCGGCGCGAATGATTTGCCGCTCGTCGTAAAGATATTCCGGCCCGATGAAGCCGACGACACTGTTTACCAGGAATGGGTCGAAGGCGCGAGCCACGCCGTACGCACGGGCTTCCAGGGTGAGTTGATCCACGCCGTGATGCGCCTCGGCGGAAAGAGCGCTGCCCTGCCCCGTTTCGAAGTACATCGCCTGCCCGCCGGTCCACTTCACATTGCGAGCGCGATGATGCTCGAGAACTCTTTCGCGGCCCTCGCCGAGCATGGCCAGGGAAATGCCGAAGCTACGGTTGGCCGCTTCGGTTCCGGCGATCGATTGAAACAACAGGTCGACCGGCGCGCCGCGTTCAAGCGCCGCCAGTTGCGCCGTGATGTGCGCCAGACAGCATATCTGCGTGGGCACTTGGTAGGTTTCGACAAGGCGATCCAGCGCCCGCAGGATTTGACCGACCGTCGTGACCGAATCCGACGCCGGATTCACCCCAATCACCGCGTCCCCGCATCCGTACAGCAGCCCCTCGAACGCCGCGAGCAGAATCCCTCCGACATCGTCAACCGGGTGATTGGGTTGCAGGCGTATTCCCAACACGCCACGCTCGCCCATGGTGTTGCGGCAGCGCGTCACGTTGCGGATTTTCGCTGCGGCCAAAACGAGATCTTTGTTGCTCATGATTTTCGCGAGCGCCGCTGCAATCTCGGGAATGATCGCCGGCTGAAGTTGCGCCAGCTCGACCGCGCCGGTCGCATCGTCGAGGATGCGTTCGCGCAATGCACCCACGGTCAAGCTCTGAATCGGGTCGAAAGCGCTGCGATTGAACCCGTCGAGGATCAGGCGGCTGGTTTCGTCGACATCCGGATCGATGAGCGGCTGACGGACAATTTCCCCGAGAGGCAGGTCGGCGAGCTGGCGCTTGGCTGCAACACGTTCGCTCTCGGAACCAGCCGCGATCCCCGCCAACTGATCCCCGGACTTTTCCTCATTCGCCTTGGCAAATAGCTCGCGGAGATCAGAAAACACAAATCGCTCAAACATCGACGTCCCGCGCAGGTTCGAAGGTGACTTCCTTCGAAAAATAGCATCAATAGCCGAGCAAGAAAAGCCGTCCCGCTTCCCACACGTTCGGGCGGAAACAGCTGCCATCGTGGTCCTCTGTTAAAATAGCCTTCTTCGCGTGGCCGCGAAGACTGTTCATGATCTCACTGTTCGGAAAACCCGCGCCCACGCTTCTTGAGCGCCTCAAAGAGTCGGTCAGCAAGACGCGCACCGAATTGGCAGCGCGGGTCGAGCAGTTGCTGACGGGCAACCGGCCCGTCGATCCCACGCTCCTAAAACAGCTCGAATCGGCGCTGCTCGGCGCCGACATCGGAGTGCGCACGACGAAGGAAGTCCTGCTGGCGTTGCGTCAGCAGGTCAACGAGCACAAGCTGGATTCCGCGGCGCAGCTCAAACAGGAGCTGAAGCGCCAGATCCTGAAAATCCTGGAGGAGCCCGCGGCTACGCCGGATGGGAAAACGATGGTGCCGCCACGCGTGGTGTTCGTCGTCGGCGTCAACGGCACGGGAAAAACGACCACCATCGGCAAGCTCGCCCGTCGGCTCAAACGGGATGGCGCGCACGTCATTCTATGTGCGGCCGACACGTTTCGTGCAGCCGCCATCGAGCAACTCGAAGTATGGGGACACCGAGCGGAGGTCGAGGTTGTGAAACAAAAGTCGGGCGCCGATCCCGCCGCCGTGATTTTCGACGGACTGTCGGCGGCGAAGGCTCGCGGTGCCGATATCGTCATCGTGGACACAGCCGGCCGCCTTCACACCAAATCGAATCTCATGGCCGAACTCGAAAAGATGAAACGCACGGCCGCCAAGATTGTCCCGGACGCACCGCACGACGTTCTGCTTGTCCTCGACGCGACCACCGGTCAAAACGGCCTGAGCCAAGCACGCGAATTCTGGAGTCACGCCGGCGTTACCGGAATCGTCCTAACGAAACTCGATGGTACGGCAAAGGGTGGAATCGTTGTCGCTATTGCGCGCGAGCTCGGACTGCCCATCCGCTTTGTCGGCACGGGCGAGCAGATCGACGATCTGGTACCCTTCGACGCGCAGACTTATGTCGATTCTCTGTTCGACTAAGCTTTGTTCACTTGGGGGTTCGCGCCCGCTCACAGCCGCCGGAAGCTGAAAAGCGCCTCCTGAGACGGGCGTTCAAAGACACAGATGGGACCAAGGGTGCTGCCGACCGACCATACCTTGATGCAACGTGCGCTCGAACTCGCACAGCGTGGGATGGGTCTTGCCCATCCCAATCCGTATGTCGGAGCCATCGTCGTAAGAGGTCATCAAAAACTTGGAGAAGGGTTCCACGAATACAGCAAAACGGACCATGCCGAAATTCTGGCACTGCGACAGGCCGGTGAAAAGGCGCGCGGTGCAACCATGTATGTGACTCTGGAACCGTGTTGCACGACTGGCCGTACCGGGCCTTGTACTCAAGCGATGATTGCCGCCGGCATTCGTCGCGTCGTCGTGCCCATGAAGGACCCCAATCCGGCTGTGGCCGGACAAGGCCTCACCGAATTGAGGCGGGCAGGCATTGGGGTGGACCTCGGACTGGATCAGGAGAAGGCCCGGCGGCTTAACGAGGACTTCGCGAAATGGATCCGCACCGGCGTCCCGTTCGTCACTTTGAAAGCCGCGCTCACGCTCGATGGCCAAATCGCGGTGCGTTCGGGACATCCGGCGAGGATTACGGGCGATCGGGCGCGCCAAGAGGTCCATCGCTTGCGTCACTCGGCCGACGCGCTCCTAACGGGAATCGGCACCGTCCTCGCCGACGATCCGTTGCTGACGGACCGCAGCGGCTGGCCGAGAAGGCGTCCCCTTCTTCGTGTCATCCTTGATTCGAAGCTGCGAATCCCGCTCGGTTCGCGGATTGTCAAATCAGCAGAGCGCGATGTGCTGGTGTTGACCGCGCAGCCAGCCAATTCCAGAAAGGCTCGGGCGCTGGAGGAGCGCGGCCTAGAAGTTCTCCGCGTCGCCGCGCCGGGCGGTCGCATGAATCTCGGCACCGTGCTGCGGAAACTCGGCGCACGCGAGATTCTGCACGTCCTGCTGGAAGCGGGAGCCGAACTGAACGGGACCGCTCTTAAAGCCGATCTTGTGGACCGCGTGGTCCTTTTCTATGCTCCCAAGATCATGGGAACCGGTGGCGTTCCGATGGCGCAGATTGCAGCCGAACCATGGTTTGGGAAGGCACCCGCGCTAACCAATCTCTCGGTGAATCCGTGCCGTCCCGATTTTGTTGTGGAAGGATATTTTCACGATGTTTACCGGAATCATCGAAGCCGTCGGGCAAATTGAAGCATTGGATTGCAGCGAGAATGGCGGCCGTCTGCGCGTTAATCTCCGGGAACCGGGCGCCGTGCTGGCACAGGCCAAACCCGGGGACAGCATCGCCGTCAACGGATGCTGCCTTACAGTTACCGAGTGCAGCAGCGATTCTTTTTCGGCCGATCTTTCGGGGGAAACTCTGCGACGCACGGCCTTCGGTGAAATAAAGCCGGGACATCTGGTGAATCTCGAACGTCCGCTGACTGCCGGCGGGCGCCTCGGCGGGCATTTTGTGCAGGGCCACATCGACGGCCTCGGCCGTGTCACGCGCCTGGTATCAGAAGGCGACAACTGGTGGCTTTCGGTGAGCGTCCCGGAACCGTTGCGCCGCTACGTGGTCGAAAAAGGCTCGATGGCGATCGATGGCATCAGCCTCACCGTCGCGGTCTGTCAGGACGGCGTCGCCGATTTCGCGATCATTCCGTTCACCTACGCGCACACCAACCTTCAAGCGCTGGCGCCGAGCGACGCCGTGAATGTGGAATGCGACATCCTCGCAAAATATATCGAAGGCCTGCTCGGGACGCGCCAGAGCCACCCTGGGTCGCGACTCACCATGGCCCGCCTTATCGAGGAAGGATTCTAGCCTTGGGCCACACCTTGCTAGGCCACGTTGTCGTTTCCACCCACCATACCCGGCTTGCGGAACCCGCCGCCTGCTTCCCGTTCCGCTTTCTGTACCCGATACTCCTCCCACGTTAGCCAGACGACGACCGCGTCGAGGACGGTCAAGATAGCCAGAGCAAGCGAGTGGGTGTGACTGAGCCGGTAAATCTGGTACACGCCGAACGCAGAAAATACTCCCATCGCCAGCGGGTAGGCCCAGAGTTCATTGAGCCAGAGCGCCATGGCCAGCCCCACTTTGGCGAGGCCATGGGAGAACAGAAAGAGGGAAGCAAACAGGGGACTGCTGTGTGCAAGTTTCTCGGAAATGGGCAGCAGGTGGATCGCCACGAAGTCATGCGGATCGCGCGAAAGTTCGTGCAGGCTCAAGGTGCGCAACGCTTGGCCCATGGCCGACGGCTTGACGAACCACAGGAGCACGCCACCGCTTATTTCCAGCAGACCATCAAGCCCCTTGATGGTGATGCCGGTGCGAAAGGCGTCGCGCAAAAGGTCTTTTGCAGTCATTCGATGCACTGCTGACTGGGGGCCCCCGCCATTTTAATTCGCCGCCACGTGCGCGACGTCGCGCGATTTTGCCCGCGCGCCGCGTGTATAGAGTACAAGTCCGAGCAGGAATGCCCCCAGGGTGCCCACGATGAGTTTGACTTCAAACAACGTTCGACTCGGCACCTCGGCCGGAGGAATTAGAGACAGCACAATTCCGCCAATCACGATGGTGAACCCGAGTAGCCCTGCCAGCCACACGCCAACTTTTCCACCGGGAATCAGCGCCGCGTCGGGATGGGTGGCCCGGTCGTCGCGGTACGCGAGCTTGATCACCGCCGCGTACATGTAGAGAAACGGAATGAAGTAAAGGATTGTTCCAGCATCCACAAAAATTTGATAAGCGCTGTTCGCCGTTTCGTTGATCTGAATCAGCAATAGGATGAGGCAGGAAATCCCGGCCTGCACCAGAATGGCCACCCAAGGGGTCCTCCATTTCGAATGGATACGGCCAAATGCTGCGGGCATGTAGCGATCAATGCCAACGACAAAAGGAATTCGCGACACCCCTGCAACCGTCGTGCCCACCCCGCCCGCATTGCCGAACAGCATGAAAACAGCCGCCAGGATCCCGAAGTAGGCGATCCCCAATGTGGCCGACCCGGTGGTCATCGCTTGAAATGCCCCACTCTTGGGGTCCACCGTCTCGGCCGGCAAAATCGCGAGCAGCGCGAACGTACCCAGAATATAGGCCGCGGCAATGGCGACGCCCGAGCCCAGCACAGCTCGCGGAAAGGTCTTGTGTGGCTCGCGCACCTCTTCGCTCATCGTCGAGCACAGTTCCAGCGCTGTGAACGCAAACGCGATCTGAGGCCAGAAATTCACGGTGCCCCAATTCCATACCGGCATCATGTTCAACCAGGTAAAGTGGGTCGCCGAGCCGTGCACGTGCCAGAGATACCCCCCCAGGGCGATCAGCATCAGCAGCGGAACGTAGGTTCCGACGCCGCCCGCGTTCTGCAGCCACTTGCCTATGTTCAACCCGATAAGATTGAGAAACACAGCCGCAAACAGCATGATAAATGAGCCCACCAGTAGGAAGCTGCGGCTCTGGGCCCAATGCGCGGCGCTTGCTCCGCCAACGTAGGCGCCCATCGCTGCGCTTGCCATCAGCAGCCCCGGGAAATAAAAAAATGTGTAGACCCAGTACGTCCAGCCCGCGACGAAGCCGTGAAATTCGCCGAACGCTTCCTTGGCCCAGATGTACAGCCCCCCCTCGCTCGGAAATCTTGTTGACAGCTCGACGATCACGAACGCGCTCGGCAGAAAAAACAGCGTCGCAGCCAGCACCCACAGACTCATCGACGAAGTGCCGTTGTGCGCTGCCGCAGCAATCCAGCGAGGCCCTAGCACGGCGGCGACATTGAAAAGAAGGACGTCCCAGAAGCCCATCACGCGGCGCAGCTGTTTCTTGGGATCCGATCGGGCCGATTCGCTCACAACGTCGAATCCAGTGCCGGGATTAACTCATCCTGGAGCAAGAAATTACGTATGAACGGATCGTCGGCAACCTCAAGCTCGGACCACGTGCCAAAGAAGCCCACATGGCCTTCCTGGAGAAAGATGACGCGATCGGCCAGCTTTTTCCCGAGGTGCGTGTCGTGCGTCACAACAATCGAGGTCTTGTGCAGCGTCTGCTTCAGCTTTACGATCAGGTCGCTGACGTGCGCGGCCATCAGCGGATCCACCATGGTCGTCGGCTCATCGTAGAAGACAACGTCTGGTTCCTCGGCGAGCGCCCGTGCGATGGCGACGGCGCGTTTTGTGCCCGTGCTCAGATCCGAGGGCAAGCGATCGGCAAATTGGGCAACCTCGAGCATCTCGAGCAGTTCATGCACCCGACGGTCGATTTCTTCCGGGTCCTGCTGCATACCGCGGCTCACCATCGGAAACGCAACGTTCTCCGCAACCGTCAGCGAATCGAAAAGCGCGCCGGACTGAAACACCATCGTCACTCGCCGACGAAGCTCCTCAAATTGCTTCTCCGTCCAGTGCGTCACGTCCTGGCCTTCGACCAAAATCCTTCCGGCGTCTGCCGTGAGAAAACCCATCAGTAGCTTGAGCGAGACCGATTTCCCCACGCCGCTGCGCCCCATAATCACACCCGTTTCGCCGCGGTCGATGTGAAAACTGACGTCCTTCAGAACAGCGTGGTCATCGAATGAGATCGAGACATGCTGAAATTCGATGTAATGGTCGCTCATTTTTTGCGCGGTCGAGCGCGTCGGTCCAGTCGCGTTTTCGCTTCCTCGTAATCCTCAGGCGAGTTCATATTCTTGAACAGAAAACCTTCCGAATCAAAAGCTTTCCATTCTGATGGCTCGATCTTCTCAACGCATAATCGCTCGAGGCCCTCGGTCACCTTCCGCACGCCGCGTTCTACCGCCCCTAGAACCACCGCCTCGCTCCGTTTGTGATACATGGCGCAGAGCGGCTCGGCGCCCAGCGCATTCATCGGCAGGACGGCGTCGGCCTGTGACTGAACCGCACGCCGAACGAGAAATTCCAACCAGTCGCGCGTCAAATACGGCAAGTCGCACGCCAAGATGAGGTTCCAAGTCGCATCCGAGGCGTGCAGCGCCGTCGCAATCGCACCGAGGGGCCCGGCTCCGGGCCAGTCATCATCGATCACCTGAAGCCCAAGAGTTTCATACCTGCTCGTGCGGCCGATCACCGTCGCCGTTCCCGTGATCGATTCGACCAGCCGTGCTGTGCGTACCACCATGGGCTCGCCGCCAATTTCCAGCAAACCCTTGGCGCTCCCCATCCGCGAGCTCTCACCCCCCGCCAGAATGTACCCGTGGTGGTCCCGCATGTCGCGCCTTCGACTGGCTTCCTACTTCCCCGGCCTCTGAATCCCCAATTCGCGCAACTTCTCCTGCAAGCTCTGCCGCTGCAGGCCAATTTCTAGGGCAGTTTGTGAAACGTTCCATTTATGCTCTTCGAGCTTCCGCTTCAGGTACGCCACCTCGAATTTTCGCCTCGCCTCCCGAAAGTCAGCCTCAGTCAAGAGCGAATCCCTCTCAAACGCCCCCGTCGCCTTATTCTGCAGGATTTCTTCCGGCAAATCCGCCGTGCCGATTTCCTCGCCACGGCAAAGCACCAGCCCGCGCTCGAGCGCGTTGCGCAGCTCGCGCACATTCCCCGGCCAGTCGTAGCGCCGCAACACCTCCATTGCCTCGCAGCTTAGCCCGACCCTCGGGCCCAGCCGCGCTGGGCGGTGACGCGCCCCAAGCTGCTCGAGAAATGCCTCGACCAGGAGCGGCAGATCCTGCTTGTGCGTGCGTAGAGAGGGAATTTCAATCGTTACGACCCGCAGGCGATAATACAAATCCTGTCGAAATCGCGCTGCCGAAATCTCGGCTTCCAGGTTCCGATGGGTGGCGCTGATTACGCGCACATCGACCTCAATCGACTGCGATCCCCCGAGCCGTTCGATGTTCCGATTTTCAAGTGCACGCAACACCTTGGCCTGTGTCACCGGATTCATATCGCCAATTTCATCGAGAAACAGGGTCCCGCCGGAGGCCAGCTCAAATTTGCCTTTGCGCTGCTGCGCCGCTCCGGTGAACGCGCCCCGCTCGTAACCAAACAATTCCGACTCGATCAAATTCTCTGGCAGTGCGGCGCAGTTCACCGGCACAAAAGCCTTTCCTGCCCGCGGCGACCGACTGTGTATTTCCTGCGCCAGCAGGTCCTTACCCGTTCCGCTTTCTCCTAGAATCAACACCGTCGCGTCGGTCGGCGCCACACGTTCGGCAATCTCGAATACGCCCCGCATCGCCGCCGATTGACCTAGCATGCGCCCGAATTGACCATCGGCCACAAGCTCGCGCCGTAGCCTCTGGTTTTCGATGCCTAGATCGGCCAGCTGAACCAAATTCGCGACGCGCTTGCGCAGTTCCTCAATGTCGAAGCCTTTCACGATGTAGTCGTTGGCACCATTTTGCAGCGCCTCAACGGCGGTGCGCGCCGTATCGAGGGCCGAAACAATCAGCACCGGGGTCTCATCACCGCTGCCGCGCAGTCGCTCGAGGAAACTCAGTCCATCCTCATCCGGCATGATCAAGTCGAGAAGGATCAGTGCGGGCACCTCGCGTCCGGTGGCCTCGCGCGCCTCCCGCGCCGATCCAGCCTCGACGATCCGGAAATTCCCTTCCAGTGCCCGCCTCATCCCGTACCGCGCCGCCGCCTCGTCATCGACAATCAATACCGTCCGCATCATGGTGTTCGCTGTTCGGCAGACAACGCCTGACGGCCCAGTCTCGCTTCTTCCATCTCGGTTACGGCTATCGGCACCGTCACACGAAACCGGCTGCCTTTCCCGCTTGCGATCGGGCTCTCGCACGCAATCGTTCCGCCGATTTCATCCACGCGTCGCGCTACAATCGACAAACCCAATCCGGTGCCCGTCGCCTTGGAAGTGAAGAACGGCTGAAAGATCCTGGAGCGGATCTCTGCCGAAATGCCCGGACCGCTGTCTTCGACCGAGATTTCCAGCCGCTCGCCTCGCCGGGCCAAACCCACGCGAACAAGCCCTCCCTCTGGCTGCGCCTCCATCGCATTGACGATGAGATTTGACAGCACCTCACCGAGCGCCTCTTCGGAAGCCGAGACGATGGCCTCTTTGTCGGGCGCGTCGAATTGAACGACCACGTTTCGGCGCTCCGCGTCACGCCGGAACAGCGCGACCATCTGATGTGTCACCGCAACGGCCGCGGCGCGATCGTCCGAGGCCGTGGGCTTAGAAAATTTCAGCAACTGGCTCAGCTTGGCGTTCATACGATTGATTTCTTCCAGCACCAGCGCGCAATCGTGCCGGACATCCCCAGGCAAGTCGCGCTTTTCAAGCTGCACCTGCAAAACGGTCTTCATCGAGCTCAGTGGATTGCGCAGGTTGTGCGAAATGCTCGCTGCCAGCTGGCCGAGCATGGCCAGCCGTTCGCGCTCCGCCAACTCCCGCTCCAGCCGGATTTTCTCTCCGATGAGCCCGGAAAGATCCGCCATCGCCGGAAGCTGCTCCCCCAGAAACTCCAGCGCCGCGGTCGTCTCGCCGGTCAAGAACGCACCCGTTGTGGCGGCTTCGAGCAGGCCGATCTCGGCTCCCTCCTTCACAAGCGGTATTTGCACCGCGTGGCCCAGACCTCCGGGTGCTTCCAGTGGCTTCTGCGCTGGATCAGGCGGGATGGACAGCCGCACCGCCGCCAGCCCGAATTCCCCCTGGATCAGCTCCTCGGCGCGCGCGATCAGCCTGGCAAGGTCCCCGTGCCGCGCTTCCTTCTGCAACTCGACGCTGAGTCTCTGCGTGCGATCCATCCGTTCGCGCAGCCTGCGATGCAACACCGGGCCAATGACCCGTTCGAGAGGTTCAAAAAGAAAAACCAACACAAACAGCAATACGCTCGCCGTCGCCTCCGGTGGAAAAACCGGTGCGAGCCATCCGCTCACCCGATGCACGAGCGCCAGATAGAGCAGCGCCAGAAACGTAGCCGAAAGGGCATACACCAGATTGCGCTGCGCACCATATTCGAGAAGATTGTGTCGCAAAGCATAGTAGATGAGGAAACAGCCGGGCAGAATTCCCAGCCATAAGGCCGCGACGGCCGTGCCTTCGCGCAGGCCAGAGGAAAGATGGATCGAAGCACCTTGCATCAGCAGCGGAGCAGCCATCAGCAAAAGCACGGCCGAGATGCTTTCGACGAACCTGCGCTGAGGACCGGTCGCATACCTGGCCAGGATGAAGCTTTCACCAGCGCCGAGCAAAGCGCTCAAAGCAAAAAGACTCCCTGCGCTGGCGCGTTGGGAAGCGACCAACGACTGCCAACCGGATTCGCGCCCCAAAAGGATCGGTGAAAGAAACGCTGCCAAGGGGCAACTGTAAAAGGCCCCCACAACCACCCAGTGCCAGATCCGAACCTTAACAGGCCGCTGCAGCCGAAGGTATTCCAGGCCGGCGTGGATCGTAAGCCCGGGTAAAAACAATGAGCCGATCAGGAAAAGGCTCGTATAGAGCAGCCGGGTGGCGGCGGGTGGAGAGGCATACTGAATCCGTGCATTGACTTCGAGCAGCCCAGCCGCGTAAACCAGAAACAGCGCCAGCACTAGAAAGAAAAGCAGCCGCTCGAACGAGCGCGGTCTTCGATGACCGAGGATCAGCGCGATCAAAAACAGGTAGACCAGCGTCCCAGCGGTCAACCCGATCAACTGCGCGTAGAATAGATAGGCCACCGAAGCAATTCCTCCAGACAGCGAATTTTAGCCCCGGCGTCTTGCCAACTCAACAATCAAGTGTCGGGAAAATCGGACAGCACTATCCTACTGATGCAGATTAACTTAGCCCAAACACGGTGGCCCTTCCCGGGGTATCCGGATCGATAGATTTTCCCTTGACAGCCGATCACAATTTGCTATATTAGCACTCGCTTGTGAGGAGTGCTAATCAGACTCCTTTGAAATCACCTTAAGCAAACCTTCGGAGGAATCGCAAAAATGGCTGTCAACATTACGCCGCTCCACGACCGCGTGCTCGTGCGGCGGCTCGAGGAAAAGGAGACCGTCAAGGGAGGGATCATCATCCCCGACACGGCCAAGGAGAAACCGCAAGAGGGAGAAGTCATCGCTGTAGGCGCCGGCAAGCTGAACGACAAAGGCGAACGCATCGCTTTAGACGTGAAGCCTGGCGATCGCATTCTCTTCGGCAAATATAGCGGCAATGACATCAAGATCGACGACGAGGAATACATGATTCTGAAAGAAGACGAGATCCTCGCCAAGATCGGCGGTGCCGCCAAGGCGGCCGGCTCGAAGAAGTAACAACTCCGGGCGGCCCAGCGCCGCACCGACAACCTAATTTCAAGTACTTTGAACACAGGAGAAAATCGAAATGGCAAAGCAAATCGTGACTGGTGAGAATTCGCGCCAGTCAATCTTGCGCGGCGTCAATGCACTGGCGGACGCGGTCAAGATTACGCTGGGCCCCAAGGGGCGCAACGCGGTTATCGAGAAGAAGTTTGGTGCGCCGGTCATCACCAAGGACGGCGTTACCGTAGCGAAGGAAATCGAGCTGCCCGATTCGCTCGAAAACATGGGCGCGCAGATGGTGCGGGAAGTTGCCTCCAAGACGTCGGATGTTGCAGGCGACGGCACCACCACCGCCACGGTTCTTGCGCAGGCCATCTTCCGTGAGGGTGTCAAAACCGTCGCAGCAGGTGCCAGCCCCACGGCTCTGAAGCGCGGCATCGAAAAGGCCGTGGAAGTGGCCGTTGATGAAATTCAGAAGCTGCACAAGGACGTCAAGGGCGAGATGATCGCCCAGGTCGGCACGATCAGCGCCAACAATGATAAACAGATCGGCAACATCATCGCGGAAGCAATGAAGAAAGTCGGCAAGGATGGTGTCATCACTGTCGAGGAATCGAAGACGATGGACACTACGCTGGAAGTCGTGGAAGGCATGCAATTCGACCGCGGCTACCTGTCGGCCTACTTCGTTACCGACGCGGAGCGAATGGAGTGCGTGCTCGAGGACGTGCGCATTCTCATTCATGAAAAGAAGATCAGCTCGATGAAGGACCTGCTTCCCCTGCTCGAGCAGCTCGCCAAGAGCGGCAAGCCGCTGCTGATCATCGCCGAGGACGTGGAGGGCGAAGCTCTGGCCACGCTGGTCGTGAACAAGCTTCGGGGCACTTTGCAGGTTGCTGCGGTAAAAGCTCCCGGCTTCGGCGACCGCCGTAAGGCCATGCTGGAAGATATCGCCATCCTTACGGGCGGAAAGGCCATCACGGAAGACCTCGGTATCAAGCTGGAGAACGTGAAGCTCGAAGATCTCGGCCGCGCCAAGAAGGTGACCATCGATAAGGACAACACCACGATTGTCGAGGGTGCGGGCAAGGCCAGTGAGATCGAGGGTCGTGTGAAGCAGATCCGTCAGCAGATCGACATCACCACCAGCGACTACGACAAGGAGAAGCTCCAGGAGCGCCTGGCGAAGCTCGTGGGCGGGGTCGCAGTCATTAAGGTCGGTGCGGCAACCGAGACGGAGCTCAAGGAAAAGAAGGCTCGCGTCGAGGACGCCATGCACGCAACACGCGCTGCCGTGGAGGAAGGTATCGTTCCTGGCGGGGGTGTGGCGTTGATTCGCTGCATCAATGCTCTCGAAAAACTGAAACTTCAGGACGACGAGGCCATTGGCATCAACATCGTGAAGCGTGCGCTCGAGGAACCGCTGCGTCAGATCGCCCTCAATGCGGGACAGGAGGGTGCTGTGATCGTCGGCCGCATCCGCGAGTCCAAGGACGATAACTTCGGCTTCAATGCTGAAACCGATGAGTTCGGCGACCTGGTCAAAGCCGGTGTCATCGATCCGGCCAAGGTCACGCGCCTCGCCCTACAGAACGCAGCTTCCATCGCTGGCCTGATGCTCACCACCGAAGCATTGGTGGCGGACATCAAGGAAGAGGAGAAGAAGGCAGCCGGTGCACCTCCGGGAGGCGGCGGCATGGGCGGCATGTACTAAGTCTGCGTCCAAGCTCTACACTTCACGGGCGGTCCGATGCCATGCATCGGGCCGCCCTTGTTTTTGATAGCGACATCGTTGCCAGATGTGTCGCCCCTGCGGGCAACCTTGGGGCGTTCCCGAGAATCTGTTGAGAGAACTGATGCGGGGACAAGGTCAAAGCCTCCGATGAGTCGCCCACCTGGCTGGACGAGCCTCGCCGGCCGCGTGTTCCGATTCGTCTCAATCAGCTTGCTTGCGCTGACAGGTTCTGCCAGCCTCAGCTCCGAGGCTCAACAAGCTCCACCGGCTCCATCTGGCCAAAGCCAAGCCCAACCGAAACTTAAGGTCGAATCCAAGCTCGTCTACGTCAATGCCGTCGTGCGGGACAAAAAAGGGAAAATCGTGCCGACCCTAAACAAGGAAGATTTCATTCTGGATGAAGACGGACGCCCGCAAACCATCACAAATTTCATACGCGAAAGCGATCTGCCGCTGACTCTCGGGCTGCTGGTCGATACCAGTATGAGCCAACGCCACTCCATCGACAGCGAGCGCAACGCAAGCTATACGTTCCTCGATCAAATGTTGCGGGTGGACAAGGACAAGGCTTTCATACTTCATTTTGACCACGAGGTGGAGTTACTGCAGGACTTGACCGCGGACCGCGCGAAACTGAAATCCGCTCTCCAACTCGTGCAGGTCGCCAGCTACCAGCGCACCAGCGATGATGACGGAGACAACCAGGGACAGGGTCATCGCCACGCCGGAACTCTGCTCTATGACGCGGTCTATCTCGCGTCGAATGAACTGATGAGAAAACAACAGGGGCGCAAAGCACTCTTCATTCTCTCCGATGGAGTCGATCGAGGCAGCAAGGAGTCACTGGAGGATGCTATCGAGGCGGCGCAACGCGCCGATACTTCGGTGTATTCGATTCTTTTCGCGGGCGAGGAAGGCCAGAACTACGCCCACCACGGAGGGTGGGGGCCGGGCGGCCCCGGCATGGGAAGACCGGGCGGCGGATATCCGGGCGGCGGATACCCCGGAGGCGGGTACCCTGGGGGCGGCGGAAGGGGACAGCAAACTTCTCGAGAAGACCACGCCGATGGGAAAAAAGTGCTCGAGCGGATTTCAACGGAAACAGGTGGACGCTTCTTTGAAATCTCAAAGAAGCTGTCGATCAGCGACGTATACGCCCAAGTGCAGGAGGAGCTGAGGAACCAGTACACGCTGGGTTACACGCCGGACCGCACCAATCAAGGCACCGGTTATCACAAAATTCACCTCACCACGAAGCAGGCGGACCTGACCGTCCAGGCGCGCGACGGGTATTACTCGGATTAACAGCTCGGCCGACTCGGATCAGATTTCGGCGCTATTGCTTTGTTGCAGTGAAGTAGCTGGTGGTGCCAACCTCGGGATTTCTTGCGGCAATGGTCAAAGACTTGCCGTCGGCACGGACCGTGATGCGAGCAACGGTGACGGCTTTCCCGTTGAGTTTATCGGTTTCTTCCACTGTGTTCGCATCGATGCGTTTCAGCGAGACGCTGCTAACATGGGGGTCGCCATGGTAGGGAGCGTCCCCTCCATCAAGCCGGGCCCGGTACGATTGGCCGGTTGGGCGACTCATGAGCAACACCTTGCCTTCCCACCGGAACGTGATCACAAGGCCTTGTGAGGAAACACTCTCTTGCTTGAAGGGCTGCCAGGAGCCGGAGAGGGCATGCGACCCGGATGGACCCTTCTCGATTCGGCGCATACTTACCTTCCAGTTAGCGAACTCATCTGTAGCTGTGCGGCCGTCGGGGGAAACTGTGAATTTCTCATCGCTGACGGTCTGGCCGTTTTTCTTCTCGACTTCTCTGACGGTCCTGTCGTCAATGAGCGAGACGCTGATGGTATCGTACGGTTGCCCGGAGACCTTTTGATCGCGACCGTTGGCTTGAACGCGAATCGGCGGGATGCACGAGTTGCAGTGATAGATTCCATCTTCAATCAGCCACACGAAAGGCCCCCTGGTGGTCGGGAGTGTATCGAGATCAAGCTTCCAAGTTCCGTTGAGACTGCTTTGTGCCGCAGCGGTGGCTAGAGCCAGCAGGAAGTATGCGCAAAGCAGGCCAATCTTCACCGTTTGCCTCCGCGTGTCAGGGCTCGTGCCGCTCGTCGCCTTTGCCACTTTCTGCCATCGGCCTGGGCAGCTCGGCTGGGAGCGTCAGGGACCACCAACAAAACGCACCGATGACCGGCATCAGGCCGCAAAACAGGAACGCATTGGCGTAGTGCTTCACGTCGAACATGTGGCCGAGACTTGGCAAAACGGCAGCGACGATGGCCGACCATGAGCCGGCACCGATGCCCGCGACAAGACCTGTTTGCTCGCGAGGGTAGGCCAGAGTGCTCGTCCGCAACGCGATGACGACGAAACCAGCGGCCACAAACATCGACCAAAACATCACGGCTAGCACGAACACCGAATGATTGGAGGTCGGCACTGTGAGAAGCGGTAGCCCTAGGACTGCGAGTGTGAAAACCAGCCACGACGGGCGCGGGTTGGCGTCTACGAATCGGTCCGTGAACCAGCCCCAGGCGAAATAGCCGACTTCCCAGCCAAGCGGAGGAATCCAAAGCACCCGGCCCAGCCGAGCCTGGGTGAAGCCAAGAACCTGCGCAAGGTAGAGAGGAGCGAGATAGAGGATCAGGCCAATGGGTAAAGCGCCGAGCGCATAGGCTGCAACGAGGCTCCAGAATCGACGTTCCAAAGGATTGGGCAGGATGATGCGATCGGTTTGCCTCACCCCGCGGGCCGCGCAAAAATCGATGCTGCCACGCCAGATGAGCACCCATCCAAGACCAGCGATGCCCGTCACAATAAACGCGGCGCGCCAACCGTAAGCAACTGCGACAGGCGTCACGATCAAAGGTGTGAGGATCGCGCCGAGCGAGCCCCCGCTATAGGCCACGGCCAGGCCTCGGGACTGTTGTCTGGCCGGCAGCCAATCGCTGGCGGTCCGCAGGCCAGCGGGAAACGTGGCACCTTCGCCGAAACCGAGCACGGCGCGCGCGACGGCAAAGCCAACAAATCCAGACAAGACCGCGTGCACGCCCGAGGCGATCGTCCAGATGGTGACGGCAATCGTCATGCCCCGACGCAAACCGACCCGGTCCAGGGCCGCGCCCCATAACGGATTGCCGAGCATGTACGCCAGGCTGAACGAGCTGACGATTTCGCCGTACTGTTGGGCATTGAGTCGGAGGTCAGAAAGAATCATCGGCGACAGTACAGCGAGGACTTGGCGGTCCAGATAGCTCAGAAAGGAGCACGCCAGCATCATGGTCAGAGGCCACCAGGCCCGCCAACCTGCCGGGCCGCTACCGAGCTCGCGCGTGTCTTGCGCCGATGTTGGGGTTGACTGCGTCATTCTGGCACCGAAGCGGAAGGACGAGGGATGATAGCGCGAACGCAGCGTTACGACGCATGATTGTGCGCTTGCATTTTAGGAGGCGAAGCGCCAAGCTGAGCACCCGCAAATTCGCCGACAAAGCCGTTGGGAAAGGAACCGCAATGACCACCCATTCGAAGAAAAGCCGTCGCATCGCGACCGAGGAGGCTTTCTCAATTCCCGAGGTCGCTGCGGGACTGCGCGACATTGCGCGCGCTCCCGGCCATAGCCTCGACCTGACGCTTGTGACGCGAATCTACGACGCCAAGCAGGACGACGTGCAGGCGCGGCTGCTTCCACGCTTGCTCGATCTCGAACAGGAGCGCCTGCGCGATATGGATCAGAACGGGGTATCCATGCATTTGCTATCGCTGACGGCGCCGGGCGTCCAAATGTTTGATGCCGACACGGCTACAGACCTCGCCGCACTCGCCAATGACCGGCTCGCAGAGGTCATTCGCAAACACCCCACACGCTTCGCAGGCCTCGCGACCTTCGCTCCCCAATCGCCCAAGCGCGCCGCCAAAGAGATGGAGCGCGCGATCAAAACACTCAAACTGAACGGCTTCATCTTAAATTCGCACACCCACAATGAGTATCTGGACAATCCCAAATACTTTCCGATCCTTGAAGCCGCCGAGGCGCTGGACGGTTGCATCTATATCCATCCACGTGCGCCCTCGGACGGGATGGCAGAGCCCTTCCGCGAATACGGGCTCGACAGCGCACAATGGGGCTACGGCATCGAAGTCTCGACGCACGCGGTGCGCATGATGGTGTCGGGAGTCTTCGACCGTTTTCCGAAACTGAAAATCTGTATCGGGCATATGGGAGAGGCCGTGCACTTTTGGCTGTGGCGCCTGGACTACATGAACAAGAACGCGCAAAACCGTGGCGCGGCGCCGAAGACGAAGTTGACGCCCAGCGAATATTTCCAGCGCCATTTCGTGATCACAACGAGCGGCCAGGAATCACACCTGGCGCTGGATTTTTCAATCAAGGCCCTGGGAATCGACAACGTGCTGTGGGCGATCGATTACCCGTACCAGCCTACAGCCCCAGCCGTGGCCTTCATGGATTCAGCTCCGGTATCGGAGGCGCAGAAAGAGAAACTCTACCACGGCAACGCCGAAAGGGTGTTTCACATCGCTGCCGCGAGCGAGGCGGCCGAAGCGTAAGAAAACAGACGGTCTTCACCCGGAAGGGAAAAATACACTTGTCCTAGGGAAAAAATATCCCGGAATAACTCCCCCGGTGGAGAGACGTTCGATGCGGTCGGCGGCGTAGCGTGCTCACCCCGGTGCACTTGGGCAACCGCTAAGAAAAAGTCACGCGTGGCAGCAAACATGCCCTGCCAAGGGCTCCGTCCCGGCCGCTTTTTTAGGAGAGAAGAAGATGAGTTGGAAATCAGGATTATGGCTTTCCCTCTTCGGGGCCGGGTTGCTGCTACTAGTACCGGCGCATGGTTTCGCGGCGCCGCAGCAAGGCCCGTCGGAACCGCAAGCCGAGCAGACGAAGTCTGTTTCAGGCAAGGTGGCATCGATTGCCAGCGACAAGAAATCGATCGTGCTGGAAGTCAACAACGGCGATGACAAGCAGACGATGCAGTTTATTGTGAATCAAAACACGCAGGTCACCGGTCGAGTCAGCGCCGGATCGATGGCCATCGTTCAGTACCAACCGACCGACGATAACCAATACTTAGCCCTCGTAATCACTCCGCAGAACACTCCGTAGGGAGGCTGAAATCGCGGAGTGGGGCCCGACTGCGCTCCGCTTGGCCTCGACAAGGCAAATCAATAACGCCAGAAGAAATAGGCCGAAATAGCGAAGCCGATGGCAATCACCAGCCTGCGCACGTGTTGCGGATTCATCTTCTGCGCTACATACGCGCCACCATAACCGCCCACGACGGCGCCCGCAACCATCAGCAGAGCTTGCGGCCAAACGATCACTCGCGCCCAAACAAAGGTCACAATCGCAACGCCGTTGGCGATACTGACCAGCAAAGTCTTGACACCGTTCATCGCATGAATGTTCTCCATGCCGAGCAGCGCCAACAGGGCAAGCACCAAAATGCCCGTGCCGGCGCCGAAATATCCGACATACATGGCAATCACAAGCTGGACGAAGAGGCCCGTGAAAAACAGGCCCCGCGGGAGCTTTGTGTCTCCTGGCGCATGACCTGCGCGGCTGCGAATCCATGTGGTGATACGGCCGCTCAAAACAAACAGCATCGTGGCGACCAACAGAAGCCAGGGGACCAGGCGCAGGAATATGGCGGGCGGCGTCTTGAGCAGGATGACGGCGCCCAGGACGCCCCCGACAATGCAGGTGCCAAGAAGGGGTGGAAGCAGAGGGCGGGTTTCTCGGGTCAACGCGTTGCGGTACGCGACGGCGCTAGCCGTCGTGCCCGGCCACAGTGCCACGGTGTTGGTCGCATTGGCCGCTATGGGCGGTATGCCTGTAAACAGCAGCGCAGGAAACGATATGAAGCTGCCACCGCCGGCAACCGAATTGACAGTGCCACCCAGGAGCGCGGCGAAAAACAAAAAGATGGGATGATTGATATCGTGAAGGTGCACGCGAAAGAATACCGCGCGCGGCCAACCGATGTCACCCGCCTGGCTTGCGCCATGTCGCTGCTCGCAAACTGCCTGGCCATGCAGGGCGTGCTATAGTTCTTAGCTGATCAGATAAGGCCCTTGCTCTCGCCGATCAGTTCCGCGAGACCAGAAATCGGAAATGAGCGCCGAGACCCCACCCGCGGCAGCTTCTTCTGACGCCGTCATTGGTGCACCTCCGACACCGGGAGGTCTGACGGAGGAGCACTCCTCAAGTGGCAGGCCCAAAATGAAGGTTTCCCCGGAAACGAAGCTTGTGATCGCGCTGGGTGCGGGCCTACTGAGCATCATCGTTTTAGGCGCCATGCAGTACCACGCTGCGCGCAGGGTGGTTGAAGATAACCGATGGGTTTCGCATACGCAGGATGTACTCCGAGAGCTCGAAGCCACCGAAAAGCAACTGAATGATGCCGACGGTTGCGCCCAAAGCTTTGTTATCTCCGGCGACGAAGCTGGGTTGGCCTCCTGCCAGCAGGCGAGCGAAAAGATTGGCAGGCATCTTCAAAACCTACGCACGTTGGTCGCCGACAACGAGCCCCAACAGCACAGACTTGCCAACGTGGAAGCTTCGACCGGCGTCAGTCTTCGTGCGATTCAGCAAGAGATCGACCTCCGCAAATCGGGCCAACTGCAGGCGGAGGGACTTGCACAAATGGAATCTTCGATTCGCAGATCGATTGGCGACGTGCGCACGGCGACCGCAGACATGCGGGGGGTAGAGCTCGAGCTGCTGCGCCAGCGGCAGCAAGCCTCGCAGCGATCCGATCGCTCGATCAACCTGCTGATTATCGCGGGCAGTTTTGCGGCGTTTGTCCTCGTCGGCGTTTCGGGGTTCGCGCTTCGCTCCGACATAGCGGCTCGCCAGAAAGCACAAGCGGTCTTGCGCGAAAGCGAAGAGCGGTTCCGGATGCTGGTAGAAACGGTCCAAGATTACGCGATCTACCGGTTGGATACGGAAGGACGCGTCGTCACATGGAACGCAGGAGCGGAACGCATCAAGGGATATAAGGCCTCGGAGATTCTCGGCAAACCCTTCTCCTGCTTCTATTCTGAAGAAGATCGTCAGGCCGGAAAGCCACGGTGCGCACTGGAAGTGGCTGCAAGGGAAGGAAGGTTTGAGGACGAAGGTTGGCGCGTGCGCAAGGACGGATCGAGACTCTGGGCCAACACCGTTGTCACGGCCCTTCGGGACGACTCTCGCAAGCTCGTGGGATTTACGAAGATCACGCGCGATTTCACCGAGCGGATGCTAGCAGAACGGTCTCTACAGGAATCCCAAGAGAAATTGCAAGCCTCGGAAAAATCGCTACGCGAACTGTCACTGCAATTGTTAAGTATGCAGGATGAGGAGCGCAGACAAATCGGCAGAGAGATGCACGACAGCCTGGGACAGTACCTCTCCGTACTGAAGATGAAACTGGATTCAATCCGCTACGACTCTCAAACGGGCCGGCTGGCCGCAACAAAACAGGATGTTGAGGAGTGCGCCGCGCTGGTCGAGCAATGCGTGAAGGAAGTGCGGACCATTTCCTATCTGCTGTACCCTCCCATGCTTGAAGAACTCGGCTTGAAATCGGCGATACCGTTCTACCTGGATGGGTTTTCGAAGCGCAGCGGGGTCCGTACGACTTTTGAAATTTCCAAAGATTTCGACCGCCTTCCGCGCGATACGGAGCTGATCGTCTTTCGGGTTCTCCAGGAGAGCTTGACGAACGTGCACAGACATTCGGGGAGCGCCACCGCGAACGTCCGCGTACTGCGCACGGCCGAGGCAGTGATTCTAGAAGTCACCGATCAAGGAAAGGGAGTGCCGGCCGAGGTACTACAGGAATCGGCCCGCGATTGGATCGGCATGCCCGGAGTGGGCTTGAGAAGCATGAATCATCGCGTCCGCCAGCTGGGGGGGGCGCTGGAGCTGACTTCGACAGAGGCCGGTACGCAGGTGCGAGCAACGGTTCCCATAACCGTGTCCAGCCAGGCCCTCATCAAAGCCTCTGCGTGACCGGCCAAGGGGAGAACCCTTTTCTCGATGACACATTGGAAATCCGGTGTGGTTCTTAGCCAGTAGGGAAAGTTCTCCCACACGTGCAGGGTTCTTCAGTCCCCGTTATTGCGCCGCACGAACCGGTCGCAATCCGACACGGCATTCGGTATATTCGAGGCAAGGCGGAAACCCTGACATGGCTGAGAATCGAGCCCCATTCGCGACCATCGAAGAGGCAATCGAAGAGATTCGGCAAGGGCGGATGATCGTGCTGGTGGACGACGAGGACCGCGAGAACGAAGGGGACCTGACGATCGCCGCAGAAAAAATCACCCCCGAAGCCATCAACTTCATGACCAAGTACGGCCGTGGGCTGATCTGCCTTTCGCTGACCGAGCGGCGCTGCGAGGAGCTTGATCTGAAGCCGATTTCGCCGCGGAACACGTCCGCCTTCGGCACGCCATTTTGCGAGCCGATCGACGCGCGACGCGGAACGACCACGGGTACCAGCGCCTGGGACCGCGCGACGACCATCCTGGCAGCAACTGACCCACACACGACGGCTGACGATCTGGCACGGCCCGGGCACGTGTATACGCTCAAGGCGCGTAATGGAGGTGTCCTGGTGCGCGCCGGGCAGACCGAGGCCTCCGTCGACCTGGCACGGATTGCCGGGCTCGAAGCGTCGGGGGTGATTTGCGAAATTATGAACGACGACGGGACCATGGCGCGCACGCCGCAGCTCGTTGAATTCTGCCACATCCACGCCATGAAGCTGGTCACGGTCGCTGACCTGATTCGCTACCGGATGCAGCACGAGCGGAATGTCCGGCGGATTGCCGAATCCACCCTCGCGACGAAATACGGCGACTTTCGCATGATTGCGTTTTCGAGCGATGTCGATCACGAGCTGCACGTTGCCTTGGTGCGCGGCGACATTTCCGATCGCCCCATTGGGTTTGTGACGGAAGACAATCCGCCGCTCGTGCGCGTGCACTCGCATTGCCTGACGGGTGACGTACTGGATTCGACCGCGTGTGATTGCCGCGAGATGGTGGAACGGTCGCTTGAAGCCATCGCGGCCGAGAACCGCGGCGTGTTCGTCTACTTGCACCACACCGGCCGCGGGTTTCGAATCGATTCGCGGACTGAAGAAGGCGCAGCGCTGCCTCGCATTGTTTATCACCACCGCGAGCACATGGAGCGCGATCCCAGCGCGCAGCGCGTGATCCAGCACGAAAGCGGGATCGGCGCGCAAATTTTGAAGGACCTAGGTTTGCGGAGAATCCGTGTATTGACCAATCTTCCGCGTAAGGTCGTGGCGCTCACAGGCTACGGCCTCGAAATTGCCGATCAGGTTCCTCTCTCGATTAAACCAGCAAGCCAGACTCACCAGGTATTCTAGAGCCCGAGCGCATTACCGTGGGGGCCCTTCCCCGCTTGGCGCCGCGACATCTAGCGGCCGAAAACCAAGACGACAAACGAATCAGGCACAAGACTGGGACGCGGATGCGGATTGTCCTGTGTCGGTGCGGCCGGCGGCGCAAACTGCGCGGTCACGAGATACACTTCGTGCGTCTTCAGGTCCAAGGCCATCGTTCGCGCGCCTTGCTGCGTCGGCACCTCCTCGACGACACTGAATCGATCTGGCGAGTCTTCGTGAATGACGGTCAGTGTGCCGCTACCATTCGATGCGAAGGCAAATCCAGTTTCGGGATCGAACTGATTGGAGTCCACGCCAGCGCCAATGGGCGGCGTTGCAATCACCTTGCCGGAATCGGCGTCGATCACGGCCATCATTCGGTTGGCGCAGCCCGCGAAGAGACGGCGGTGCTTGGCATCCATCGCCAGGCCGGTCGGGTCCTTGCACGGATCGAGCGGCCAGTGCGCCATGACGGTCATGTTCTTAGAATCGAGCTCGACTTCCTCACTTTTGTTTTCGATGTTGACGTAGATGTGCCCGGCACCGTCGGCAACCGCAAATTCGAGCTTGCCGCCGATGGGAATCGTCCCGAGAACCCCTCCCGTGATCGCATCGAGTACCGTTGCGCTGCCGCTGCGGCCATTCATGGCGAACACCCGCTTCGTCGCCGGATCGTACGCGATGGCGTCTGGGTTCATCTCTGCTTGCGCGTGGCCAATCACTTGCAGCGACCTAAGATCGAAGATGGAAATCGTGCCGGCCATGCCATTGGATGTGAAGCCATTGCCTTGGTCTTGGGCCAGCGCGATGCCATGCACCCCCGGCGTATCCGGAATCTCACCCACGAGTTTTTCCGAGTCGACGTTAAGAACCATCACTCGAGTGCCGCGCGATATGAAGAGTCGACGCGTTGGTGAATCGAAAGCGAGGTAATCCCAGAAGCCATCCCCGCCTACTTTGATCGTTTTCAGCAGATGATAACCGGAGCCGCCTGCTGCCGAGGCAGGGAACGCCGAGGCTTTTTCAGCCGGAGGCGAGAAGGCACTTGCTGCCACGATCTCCAGAGCAGCGATGAACCCTACAAACTTCCTGCGTGACGAAAACCGCTCGAATACCATCGCCGTTCTCCTCTGGCAACGACTTAGTTGACGCTGACAGCTCCGCGCGAATCGTATTGAGTGACAGGCCCAAAAAGGGCGGCCTGATCGCCGATCTGCACAGGGTCTCCCACGACAACGATCTGGGCATTGGCTGAATCGAAATGGTGGCGGGCAGCGGTGACCACATCGTCGGCCGTGAGGGCATTGATTCTTTCTCGGTAGGTTTCAAGATAGTCCTCCGACAAAACGTCAAGATAGACAACCGAGAGCTGACCAAGCAACCCGTTCTGCGTTGCAACACCAAGCGAGAACACGCCCGTCAAGTATTGGCGAGCGCTCTCAAGCTCACCCGGCGTTACACGGAGAGCGCGCATGCGATCCATCTCGTAAAAAATCTCAGCAAGCGTGGCGCCGACCACATCATTGCGGACAGCGGCGCGCACGGTGAAATAGCCTTGTTGGCTGAGTGCATGGACGCTGCTACCGGGACTGTAGGTGTAACCCTTTTGCTCGCGGATGTTTAATACGAGGCGCGAATGAAACGCGCCGCCATAAATCGAATTCGCCAGCGTCAAACGATACCAGTCGGGATCGCGACGCGTGATGGCAACATTGCCGACCAGCACATGCGCTTGTACCGTGCCCGGCATGCGGACCAGATGAACGCGCCGACCCGATTGCCGAGGCGGTGCCGGTGAGGTCGGCTGCTCGGGTTTGGGCCCGCCCCAACTGGCGAAGACCTTCTGGACTTGGTCGAACATAAAATCGGTCGAAAAGTCACCGACTACGAGCAGGAGCGAACCCACCGGAACGTAATGGTCACGATAGAATTCAACCAATTGCTCACGGCGGAATGCTGCAACCTGCTCCTCGGTCGGCGCGACGACAGCGTAAGGGTGCGCCCCGAAAAGAACGCGGCGCAGACGCTCGTTCGCCAGAAAGCTCGGAGTCGTGCGGTCTACTTTCAGTTCCTCGTAGCGCTGGCGGCGCTCCCGCTCGAATTCACCTTCAGGGAATGAGGCGTTGCGCGCGAGATCGGCGAGCAGTTCCAGCAGGGGAGAGGAAAACTCCGCCAGGCCCGATACCGAAATGGCGCTCGCATCGGCCCCGGCGCTGGTGCCGAGGCTCGCTCCCATTCGGCGCAGATCCTCTTCGATCTGGCGGCTCGACCGAGAACGGGTGCCCGTACGGACCACCGTGGCCGTCATTTCGGCCAGACCCGGTGCGCTGTAGGCGACGCCCGCATTGCCGCTGCGAAAATAGAGCTGTGCCGAGATCTTCGGAAACGTGCGCGATTCCGCCAGCACAACCTCTAAACCATTCGCAAGCGTCTTTGTCGTCCGTTTCGGCCATGCCAGAGGGCGTTCGGGAGTGAGGACGGGAGGAGAGGAGTGGCGGGAGACAGAGGTCGCCGGAGCGCTCGGGGACGTCATGACGCGCCTCCCCGATTTACCGGACGGCGCAGGAGGACGGCGCGATTGCCTGGAACTAGATACTTTTTCGCGACCGACTGAATTCGGTCCGGCGTGACACTAAGAAAGCCGTCCAGGATTGTATTGATGCGCTGGGGGTCGCCGTCAAACAGTGTGAAGCACGCGAGGTAATGCATCAATCCGAACCGCGGCATGTAGGAACCCATACCTCCTTCGAGCATGGAATAGTAATCGGAACGAAATTTCACCTTTACGTCCTCGAGTTCATCGTGCGCCGTTCCCCTGTGTTGCAACTCTTCGATCACTTCGTCGAAAACCGCGACCGTACCTTCGGATGTGAACTCGGGCTTGTGAAAAATGCGTGTGACCATTTGCGTGGGACCGTTCGTCTCGAGCAGATCCGCGTTGCCGTCGACATCGACCGCCATCTGCTCGTCGAGGACGAGCTTGCGGTAGACTCGCCCGGCTCGGCCGCCGTGCAGCACGCGATCGAGGATGGCAGCGGCGTACCAATCCGAAGTCTCCCGCTCCGGCATCGTGTAACCAATAGCCAGGGCGGGCAATGGGCCCAGCTTCTCCGCTACTTCGCCGCGGCGCTCGTCGGTCTGTGGCGGTTCGCTGACGTCGGCCCGCGGAGGCGAAGGCTGCCGGGGAATGTCTTCAAAATATCTCCGCGCAAACGCGAGGGCCTCGGCAGGCTCGAGATCGCCCAGCATGAGGAGCACGGCGTTATTGGGCGCGTAATAAGTGCGGAAGAACTGTTGCACGTCGGCAAGTGTCGCAGCATCAAGGTCGGCGAAATCGCCGTAGAAATTGTGGGCATTAGGCCAGTTGCGAAACGCGACGGGCGGCAGATCGAGCCATGGAAAACCGCCGTAGGGTTGATTCAGCACGTTGACGCGGACTTCTTCTTTGACCACGTCGCGCTGGTTGCGGAGATTTTCTTCATCCACTTTGAGCGCGCGCATGCGATCCGCCTCAAGCCACAGGACACGTTCCAGGGCGTTGGATGGAACGGACTCAAAATAGTTTGTGATGTCATAATTTGTGGTGCCATTCAACAGGCCGCCCGAGGAGTTAACCAAGCGGATGTGCTCCATTTTGCCTGCGTTTTCCGACCCCTGAAACATCATGTGCTCGAATAGGTGCGCAAAACCGCTGCGCCCCCGGGGCTCGAGACGAAAACCGATCTGGTAATAAACACCGACCGTCACAAAGGGCGCGGAACGATCTGGCGATGCGACCACGCGCAAACCATTGGCGAAGGTTGCGTGTTCGACAGGGATTTGGAGCTTTCTTGGCGACATACTCAAGTCATTCCTCCTCCGTCTTGCGCAGCGCGCGCCTGATCTGCTTCAGCGCAGCGTCGGGATCCGCTGACAGGACGCGGCCGGCCAACAGCGCAAGCGCCGCGTAGGATTGCCGCACCTCGCGCGGATAAGGTCGAAGTGCCCGAACGTGCTTGGCGATGGTCGCATAATCGCCCCGCGAAAGCGGCCCGGTCCACGCCGAGCGGGAGCCAATCCTTTCAATATTATCGAGCATTTGCCGGCTCAAAGGTAAGAGGGTCTGCAGAGCCCGGCGCCGCGAAAATCCGATGCCCACCAGCATCTGTACCGATATCTCGATCAAGGGAAACCCGCTGCCCGCCGCCAGCAAGGCCGTTGCGTGATATACGGGCTTGTTCTGACAAGCGATCACAACGGGCGCTCCGCCGAGAGTTTTTGCGATGGTGCGCGCCATGCGTAAGGCTTTGGGGGCGCCCTCGATCGCGATGGTGACGCCTTGGAGGTCGGGGACGATCTTGCCGCCAAAGGTTTGCATAGGATGAATCGATCCGGTGGCTGCACCTAGACAAGCGAGAGGAGCGAGGACGTTGGAGTCGAGCGCCCCACTGGTGTGCAAGGCGACCTTCCCGCGCCAGGCTGAACCGCCGATTTTGGCGAGCGCGGCGGCAACTGCAGCGAGAGCATCGTCCGGCACCCCGAGCAATATCACATCAGCAGCGAGGACACCTACCGCGGGGCCGGCGCTTGGCTGGCCGGCGCCGATGGTGCGAACGGCAGCGCGAGAACTTACAGGGGAGCGCGTGACGACGGCTCCGATTCTCCACCCATGCCTGCGGAGGTGCTTGCCGAGGGTCCTTCCTACGCGGCCGGCACCGACAATCGAGACCTTCAGCTTCATGGAGTTAGGAGGGACGGCGCGGACGGGAGCGAGCAGCGCCTCGAACGTTCGCCCGAGGCCGAGCGAGGGCATCATCGGGGTTGGAGACCGAGATCGCGTGAGAAACGGTGGACGGTGGCGACACCATCGTCGATGCCTCGGTCGAGGCGATGAGGCCAAGGTCTCGCTGTTTAAGGCCGCGGATGCGGTCGCGTAGCGCGGCGGCGTGCTCAAATTCGAAGTTTTTCGCCGCTTGCCGCATCTGCGCTTCGAGCTGTGTGATCACAGCGAGCAATTGCTCCTCGGTCGTAATGTCGCCAACCGCGGCGTCGTCCGACGGTATGTTGATATAGTCGGCGTCGACGATCCGGGCCAGCTGCATATCGACCGATTTCACGATCGACTGCGGTGTGATGTTGTGTTCGCGGTTATAAGCCTCCTGCTTCGCGCGTCGACGACTCGTTTCGCCGATGGCCTGGCGCATCGAGTCGGTCATCTGATCGGCGTAGAGGATCGCTCGGCCCTCGATGTGACGAGCGCAGCGGCCCATGGTCTGAATCAGTGAAGTGGCGCTGCGCAGGTAACCTTCTTTGTCGGCGTCCAGAATGGCGACAAGAGAGACCTCTGGCAGATCGAGGCCCTCGCGCAAGAGGTTGATGCCAATGAGCGCGTCAAATTCGCCCCGGCGCAAATCCCGCAAGATACGCACCCGCTCCAACGTCTCGACCTCGGAGTGGAGATAGCGGCAACGCACGCCGACTTCTCCGAAATATTCGGCGAGATCTTCGGCCATGCGCTTTGTGAGTGTGGTAACGAGTACGCGCTCGCTGCGCGTAGCGCGCACCCGGATTTCCTCCAGCAGATCATCCACTTGTCCCTTCACGGGACGGACTTCGACTTCGGGATCGACCAGGCCCGTGGGACGAATGACCTGCTCCACAAAAACGCCACCGGACTTCGTCAACTCGTATGGGCCAGGAGTGGCGGAGACATAGATGACCTGATTGGTGCGGTGCTCGAACTCCTCGAAATTGAGCGGTCGATTGTCGAGCGCCGATGGCAAGCGAAAGCCATAGTCGACCAGGGTCTGCTTGCGCGATCGATCGCCAGCATACATGCCACGAAGCTGCGGAATCGTTTGGTGCGATTCATCAACGAACAGCAGATAGTCCGAGGGCACGTAGTCGAGCAGCGTTGGCGGCGCTTCGCCTGGAAGGCGCCCGGACAGGTGGCGCGAGTAGTTCTCGATTCCATGGCAGTAGCCAATCGTGCGCATCATTTCAATATCGAAGTGAGTGCGCTGCACGACGCGCTGCGATTCGACGATCTTTCCCTGGCGCTCGAGCTCGGACTTCCACCAGTCGAGTTCTTCGTAGATGGTCTGGATCGCCCGCTCGCGCTGCTCGGCGGGCAACACGTAGTGTGATTTCGGATAGACCGGTAAGCGCGTAATTTCGCCTTCGCGTGAGCGGATTTCACCCGTGAGTGGATCGATTTTGCGAAGGACTTCGATCTGACTTCCCCAAAGTTCGACGCGCACGGCGAAATCCTCGTAAGGCGGATAAATTTCGATCATGTCACCACGCGCACGAAATGTGCCGCGGCGGAGGTCTTCGGCGCGGTCGTACTGGATCTCCACGAGCCTGCGCAAAATGGACTCGCGGGCGATCGACTGCCCTTTCTCGAGCATGAGCATCATGCCGTAGTACGCCTCGGGCGAACCGATACCGTAAATGCAGGAGACCGACGCAACGACGATGACGTCGCGGCGCTCAAACAGCGAGCGCGTCGCGCTCATGCGCAGCTTGTCGAGTTCGTCATTGATCGTAGCCTCCTTCTCAATAAACGTGTCGCTCGATGGAAGGTAGGCCTCGGGCTGGTAATAATCATAGTAGCTCACGAAATATTCGACGGCGTTCTGCGGAAAGAAGGACTTGAATTCGTGGAAGAGCTGCGCGGCGAGGGTCTTATTGTGCGCGAGGACAATCGCAGGCCGGTTGGCTTGCTCGATCACCTTCGCCATGGTGAACGTTTTTCCTGAGCCAGTCACGCCGAGCAGCACCTGATGGCGTTCACCGTCGCGCACGGCGTGCAGGAGCTGCGCAATCGCGTCTGGCTGATCCCCGCAGGGCTCGTAGTCGCTCGCAAGCTTGAAATTCATCGAAGTGGACGTCAGCGCACCAAAGGCGCAGCGTCAAACCTGCCATTATAGCGCAGTCACGTCGGGGGGCTTTGGACGGACCAGAGGAAAATCGCGAACGTTTTCGCAGAGTTCGGAAACGCAGGAGTGTGCCCGCGTCGGCATGGGGCTGGGTGATTGCGTGGATGCCTTGGGACTTTAGCCCGGCGGACTCGCCGAGGAGGACGCAGCGGGAATCAGGGTGGTTTGCGACTGGGACCGAATGTGGCTCTGATTGTGAATCCGGGAGCCGTTTGCAGCGCTCGTGATTTGATAGTCGATCTGCTGATCGCTGGTTTCGGTGGAGCGGATGAGAAGGCCGGGCGAGAGAGAGATAGCATCCAGGCGTTCTCCCGAACCGGTCCATGCACCCGAGACGCGGAGTCCGTGGCGAAGGTAGTCATCCGGCGTCGCGTCGGAATGGGCCGAGCCCCGGCGCGAGATCGTGAAGCGCGTTAGGATCACAGCGCAGTCCTTTCCTGCGACAGGAGCGGGTTCCGTTGCTGCGTCACCCGACGGGCACGGTTCGTTGCGCAGATAGCTTGATTCGGCGCGCCAGATCAAGTCGGAAACAGGGGCGCCGTCGATTCGGTGTTCGGTCCTCCATTTTCCACCTATCTCAATGCCCCCGAACGGCAATCCGCTGCCAGAGAACAGCGGACCGAACCAGGAAAGTGCGGATTGTGCTGCAGCACGGTCTGGAAAAATATCCTCCAGGCCAACAAGGTTGGCAAGATCCCCGTTGGGCTCGACGGTGAATTCGAGCGAGCGCCCCTCGAGGCGAGCGTACACACCGTAGGGAGAAGCCTGCGCGGGATCAAAGGCGTCACTTTGAGAGTCGACGCGGGACTGTTCGTAGGTGGCACGGAATCGGGTTGTGCCTGGAGCGCTGGCAGCAGGCGCATCGAGCACGTCGAAGCGAACCAGCAGACCGATGGCGAGTGTGGATTGCATGGCGCCTTCGGGATTCACGATGGGCGTCGTGATTTTGCCGGACGTTGTAGTGTGAGATTCAAAGCGGTAGCGCAGGGTTTCGCCCGGGGCATATCTGAGACTCAGCCGCGTGCGTTTGTCGGCGCCAGCAGAGACAGCCAGCGAGGAAGCGAACAAAAATACGGTAATCCAGCAAGGAACCCGCACCGACGGTGTCTTGACGACGAAATTTCTCGACACTGAACAAACGCTAGCACAGGGATCGAGAATCAGGCAAATGGGGCAAATCCAGGGTCGCAGGGCAGGCCAGGCCACCCATCGATTCAGCGGGCGCGGCGCGGGGCCGCAGTTGAGATTTGCTCGGCCTGAAGCCCTGGAAGCGTACCGGCAAGGCGCAGGGTCAGCGCGAAGGGACTGCCCGAAGCAGGCGTCGGCCGGATCGTCTCGAAGCGTAGGTCCACCTCGCGGTTGAAATCGACCGTGCCCGAGCCATCGGTCTCGCTGTCCAACGCCTGGAGCGCGATTTGCTGAAACTGAATCTTGCGTTGGCCGCATGAGAATTTTGCAATGCCGCTGGAGAAGCGCAACACGTTGCCCGACGCAGGGGCTGCGTTCGCGGACCCCGAGAAGTGGATATTTTGCAGTTCCGGGCCCTCGACGCGCGCATTGCCCTGGCAGACCAGAGAATCGAGGAGATCCGCCCGGGTCGATCCGACGGCGTCGAAGGAGATTTGCCCGGCGGCGGACTCGGCCGCAAAACCAGCCAGAGAGGGCGTCGTGCCGATCAGCGCCGAGGCATCGACCTGAGAAAAGTCAAGATCAGCGTGGTAGGAAGGGGTTGGCTCAAACTTTGCTTGGAAGGAGCCCTTAACCTGGCCGCCGTAAAACTGTGCGGCAGCATTCGTCAGGCTGATGTGGCGGCCATGGAGCTCGACTTCCGCTTGCAGGTCAGAAACAAAGAGTGGATCGAGGACGAAACGGCCAACGCTGAGACGTCCGACCGCTTGCAGCTTGTCCGGGGCCAGGCTCATTGCCGAGCGCAAATTCAGGAAAGGCAGCATGCGGTCGAGAAAGCTCTGGCGCCAGCGGGGATTCAGCCAGCGGTCGAGGTCCACGCTGGAGAGGTGGTCCGCCGCGAGATCGAACTGCCACGGCTCCAAGAGGTTCTGACGCTCGAAGGTGCCCCTCCAATGGGCTCCGAACGCCCCCGCGGAAATCAGTCTGGCCAGGCGGACGCCAGGCTTTAGATCGACTCGCACTTTGATCTGCTCAATCGGGAGATTCAGGAACGGGGCGCGCAGCACGGCGCCGTCGGACGGGCTGGCGGGCAGCCCAAGGTCCATCCATCCAAAGGGCTGGCGCAGCGCTTCGAGGAAACGGACGCCGCGCGCAGGCTGCCAGCGTAGATCACAGGCAAAGGGCCCAGCGACGTCCCAGCCGCTTGCGACTCCCCAACCAAAGGCGGTCGCTCCGGAGACCAGATCACGGATTTGATTTGTGGAGCCGTACAAACGCCAGACGGCTCGGTTCGCTGGTCTAGCCACCTTCTCCAAACGGAACAATCCGTCCGGCCGGCCCAGCAAGGAACCCCACGAGATACTGACCGGGCCGAACGAAGCGACGCCGCTGTTGCTCCCCTCGGTGTCGGGCCGGTCGTAGAAAAGCTCGAAGCGTCCGACTCGAGCAGGCTCTTGCAGGGCCGCACCGGAGACATCCAATCCGTTGGTTGAAAGCTTTGCGTGCACAAGGCGCGGTGGCCAGCCCGAGACCGTTGCATCGACCAGGGATAGCCCGTGCACGGACAAATTGTCCGCAATGCCGGAATGGAACGCCCGAGCCCACGCCAGTAGATCGCTTGCCTCAATCTGGGCCGAGGAAACGACAACTTGTGGGGTCGGAGGATCGCGCCTGCCTGCCCATGCTTGGTCGTCGCCATAGAGGCTCCCACTGGCTTGCAGGTTCGAATGCGGCGCTTCGATTGTTGCTCGGGTCAAGGCGAGATAGGGTTTGGAAGGCCGCCAGACCATTTGCGCAGCCAGGTTGAGCGAAGGATTGTCTGGACGGAGGGCCAGATCCCAGCGATGCAGCCGCTGCAATGCGGCGCGTGAATTCACCGTCCATCCATCGCTGGTGTCATCGGTGCGCGCGTCGATCGCTAGGAACAGGTCGCCGCGTAGGCCAAAATCGTTGTCCCGCCCCAGGCGAAGCACATCGGGCAGAGACGCCCCGGTCCAGGTTACGTCGATTGTGGCGGGGCGCAGGCGCGATGAGGTCCCTCCGACATTGCCCGATACCTGGATCGTGCCCGCTCGCTGAAGCGCCACGGCCGCTCGCCAAGGGGTGGCTTGAAGGTTCAAGCGCCAGCGGCCGGGGCCGTTTATCTCAACCGCGCCTGTGACGTTGACAAACGCAAAAGGAAGCTTCTCATCGGCAAGTTTGAAATTGATGCGCCCACCATCGATTTCGATGCGGTGGAACCGCGTCGGCAAGGGAGGCGCGATAGGACCGGCAAAGCCGCGCGGCGCAGGTAACGCGCTCGGCCTCGGAAGCCACTCGGCGAGATTCCAGTCTCCCGTGGAGCTGCGGACGAGATTCAGGCTGGGGTGAGTCAGCGCAATCGTACTGAATTCCACGCGGCCGTGCAGTAAACTCCGCCAGCGCAGGTGCGCGGCCATCGAATCGGTACGCAGGAAATATTCGGCGCCGAATCGCGGGTCCTCGCCGACAATCACAGAGCGCGCCTGGACGACGGGACCACCCCAGAAACTGAAACGGTAGCTGCCAACCTCAACCGGACGTCCCATGGTGGCTTCGAATTGTGCCGTGAGGATACTGCGCAGGCGCGTGCGCTGAATAGCCAGAGAAATGCCTTCGGCGGCAATCCAAAGCAGGATCAGGAAAACAAGAATTCGCTTCGGCCAGCGGCGCCACGCGCGCGGGCGCGAACGATCCGGTTCGAGCGCTTCGGTGCTTGGCATTGGTTCGAGATAGAATTCAGACATGCCGAATCGCGGCGAAAAGCCGCGCCGTGAAATCTAGTGCACCGCACGCAACATTCGGTGCCAGCGCGTCTCGCTGGGAAGATGAAGCAAAGTTCTCGTGATACCCCGGAGCGAACCTAAAAGGCTGCGATCGGCGTAGTCGTCCGCTGTCGCTCGCACCGACCAATAAACAAGGATGGGGCGGCCTATGATGGCACGGCGGTCCACAAAACCCCAGTAGCGACTATCGAGACTGCTGTTCCGATTGTCGCCCATAACAAAGTAGTGATCGGGCGGCATGACGAGCTCGCCATCGTGAAGATAGTTCCCGATTTGACCGGCCCATTCAGGGCGCAACCCCCGGGCGGCGAAACGGTCGGCAGGAGGAAAATTCTCACTCATGGAATCGTACGCTGTGAGATCGCGGTAGGCGTACGGCTCAGCAACGGGAGATCCGTTGATGTAGAGCTGCTGGCCGATGATGCGGAGGCGCTCACCCGGCAAGCCAATCACGCGTTTGACGTAGTGCGCATGATCGTCGTACGGGAAACGGAAAACGATGATGTCGCCGCGATGCACCGTTCGGTAGGGCAGGAGTTTTTCGTACCAGGCGCCATTCCCCTCGAAGATGAACTTGTTTACCAACAGATGATCACCGACCAACAGAGTTGGTTCCATCGATTGCGATGGAATCTTGAAGGCTTGGACGACAAACGTCGTTCCGAAAAGAACGAGAAGGATGGTTACGAGAAGAGACTCGAGGAAATCGACGAGCGTATTCCGGCGCGCCTGGCTGGCGACCCGCGGCTCGGCGACCACCGCTGGGGTCTCAACGCGTTGCGGAACCGAAGTATCTGTTGCCATCGATTCGTCCTAGCCCATTGTCCCGTTCGACGCTAGAACCTCAAGCGCCGAGCGCGCCGCAGATTGTTCAGCTTGCTTCTTGCTAGGGCCGTGTGACGACGAAAGTCTTCGGCCCGAGTGCCAGACTTCAACCTCAAACACCTTTTGGTGCTGAGGCCCAGACTCACTCCCGATTCGATACTCTACCGTGCCGAGGCCACGGCGTTGAAGCCATTCTTGCAGAGCGGACTTGTGATCAGGCCGCTCCAGTCCTTCGAAGCCACTTTCCAGCGCGGGCATCAGGAGACTGCGGCGTAGAAAAGCGGCCGCGGCAGGCAACCCCCCATCGAGATAGATGGCTCCTACAACTGCTTCGTACGCATCGGCAAGCAATCTCAGCTTCTCGCGCCCGCCCGTCTTCTCCTCCCCTGGACCGAGTCGCAAATGCCGGCCCAGCCTCAAATGCCGCGCCGCAAAGTAGATGGCAGAAGCGCTGACCAGCTTCGCCAGAGCCTTCGAGAGCTTCCCTGCGTCCCAGCTGGGAAATGACTCGACCAGCTGGTCGCTTGCGACCAAACCCAAAACGCGGTCTCCCAGGAATTCGAGCCGCTCGTTGTCGATTCCCTCGGCTCCCTGCCGGTGTGACCGATGCGTGAGCGCACGTTCCAGTCGATCCGGATGTTCAAAGCGATAGCCGAGGACCGCCTCGATTTCCCTCCGCTCCTGTTCGGTCATGCCCAGCTGCCCCGCCGCGTTACCTGGCCTGCTTCTTGGCCGCGTCCGCGCTTTGCTTGCAACGATCCTGCAGGGCGCCCGGAATTTGACCGCAACGGTTGAACGCCTCGGCAGCCTCTCCGTACCGATTCAAGCTTTGCAGGTCGAGACCCAAAACGAAAAGGTCAGTGGGATCGGGACTTGCAGAGCCCTGCGTGGCTTGCTGCAGTTCTTTGATAGACTCTTCGGACTGCTGACGGCGAAAATAGACCAGCCCCAAACCACTGTGCGCCTGGGTCAAAAGCAGGGCTTTCGTTTGGCTAAACTGGTCGTCGGTCATATTGGCCGGCTTGACCATCGCGCCGACCACCTCGATGGCGTGCTTCTCGTATTTCTCGGCCTTGTCCAGTTCACTTGCGGCGTTGGGATCGTTCGGATTCAACGAGTGGGGAATGACCCAGCCAATAATCACCAGGACGGATGGATCGTCCGGGTTCAGGGCCAGAGCTTTGTCTCCGCTGACGTAGAAGTTTTTCCAGTCCTGTTTCGCATAATAGGCATGCGTGAGCCCGGCATACACGGATTCAGCGTAGCGACTCATCGGATATTTCTGGAGGAAGGCTTCGCCGAGCTTGATTCGCGTATCGGCATCCTTCGGATTCGAGTCGTAAAACGCTTTATAAGCAGCCTCTTCCTGCGGATCCAGCTTGGGAGGGGTCTGATTCAACGTCCGCTGCTCCAGTTGTTGGTTTGTCTCCTGCTTTTTTTCGAGCTCCGGCACCAGATTTGGATCCGTACCTTGGGCGCGGGCGATTGTTCGAGACCCAACAGGGGCCGCGCAAATCACAGCGAGCGCCATAATTCGACCCACCTTCAATGAACGTCTCATGGTTTCCTTTCCTTTGAGAGGCCACACCTCCCCGAGCCTACCGGCTGGCGGCCTTTTTCATGGCATCCCCACTTTGCTTGCAGCGATCCTGTAAGCTGCTCTGTATCGTGGCGCAGCGGTCGAAGACCTGTGCTGCTTCGTTCAAGCGCTGCAAATTCTGCAGATCGATACCCAGGACATACAGATCTGCGGGATCCGGATTAGGGTTGTTCTGCACCGCCCGCTGAAGTTCCTTGGCGGAATTATCGTAGTTGTCACGACGAAAGTAAACGAGGCCCAGGGCGCTGTGGGCCTGCAGCGATTTTTGCGCCTTAAGCGCAGTGAATTGCGTCTCGCTGAGAGTGGGTGGTTTGGGCATGGTCGCCAGGACTTCCATGGCGTGCTTTTCATAGGTCTCTGCTTTGCTCAGCAGTGCATCGGCGTCGGGATCATCAGGATGATAGACGTGCGGAATAACCCATCCGACCGTGGCAAGGACATCGACGTCATCGGGCTTTAAACTAAGTGCCTGGTCGGCGGTGGCGTAAACATCAGGCCAATCCTGCCGGGCAATGTAGGCGTTCACCAGCTCTGCCTCCACAGCTTCGTCAAGCGTGCTCTTCGGATACTTTTGAAGGAACGCCTTGCCAAGCTGGATTTTCTTGGCGGGTTCCTCATTTTCCTTATAAAACTTCTTATAGTCGACAAACTCCTGCTTGTCGATTCCCTGGCCCTGCGCCTGCACGTCGGTGAGCATGTGAAGTTGGGTTTGCAAGGAATCCGGACCGCTGCTGACGGGCGTAGCCTGCTGGCCCGTGGTCGGGGCCATCTGGGCCAGCGCGCGCGGGGTGACCCAAACAAGCAGGAGTGCGAAAAGGGCTCGAAGCGGGTACCGCTGCGACCGCGATCTCAAGCGGCTGCCCCCTCTCTCGCCGCGTGCGCTGACCAGTCCTGGAAAAATGGCTGGTTCATGGTTGCGTTGGCCGGTTCTCGCCAGGTCGTTCCGGCGCTTCGTAAGCGGTCTCGACACCGGTTTGCGCTGCCGCGCGCGCCGCTTCGGGCGCACCATCGACACCGAGAGCTGCGCGATATTCATTCACCGCCAGCTCACGTTCATCTTCGAGGTCATGAATGCGGCCCAGATAGACATGCGACCACGCGACGATTCCAGGATCGATGGCCTGCGCCGATCCCTGAGGGGGATGCGCCGGTGAATTCTCGAGCGACACGATGCGTTCAAAAAGGCCGCGGGCTTGGTCGGCCTTGCCGGACAGGACCGCCGCAATTGCCAGGCCGTAGAGACCGCGGGGCTCGTCTGGATATTTGGCCAGCACGGCCTGAAATGTCGCGGTCGCTGCCGAAGGGTTCTTGCTCGCGATTTCGCGATTGCCTTCTTGAAGCAAGCGATCCAGCTCCGAAGGCTGGGGAACGACGGTGGCGTGCTCGTCCGAAGAGGATGCGGAATCGGCGGGAGCGAAAACAAAGTCCTTCAGGCGCTTCTGCTCGGCGTCGACGCTAATGCCGGCGATCAGATCGGGAAAGTAATACGACATGGCCGGTACATCCTTTTCGAACTTCTGTAACTGCGTGATGAAGGGACGGACGAGGATGAAACCTGACTCATCTGCCTCCTTCATCGCTGCTTCCAGGCGGTCCGGAGAAAGATGTTGAAGTCTCAGTTCAACTGCCCTAATCAAACATTCGTCGGCGAACGCAATAAAATCGCTGCGGTATTCTTCGGGCAGGCGCGGAGCGCGGGCGGCTACGTTCAGAAGGTCGCGCCGCATGTCGACGGCAGGGCGGTAACGCAGAACCAGCGGGTCAAGCTTAAAATGCAAGAAGGCGTGCTGGATGGCATTCAGGTGTGCGTCGGGATCGTTGCCAACAACGATTGCGTACTTGTCGCCAAAGTTGCGAAAGTTTGTGCGCGCTCCCACCAGTGGCTCCACATAAACGGAAAAACTGCGCCCGGTCGAAGGCCGTTCGACCTCGCGCAAGTATGCATTCGTGACGTTCACTGTGCGGCGGACCGCGGGACGGTAGCGCTCAATGAGAGGCTCGTACTCCGGCTGGATCTTTGCCCAACGCACGTCAAGATGCGCCTCTTTGTAAAACGGCGCGAGGACGCTCTGAAATCCATCAATCGAAAGCACGTCCGGCGGAAGGAATTCGCGATCGCTATCGAATTCAAAGGTCGGGGGCGGCCCTGTCGCGAGCGCAAAGCTGATGTAACGGGAAAGCGTATCAGCTGGGTTGGCCAGGGCATGCTCGTGGTAAAACTGGCGCACCCCCTCGGTGGCAGGGCCTTGCATTTTGAGGAGATCGGCTCGAAGGGCAAGCCGCACGGGCATCTCGGAAAGCGTGCTTTCGTCGGCGCCGAACCCGGCGGCGTCAAGCGCACACATCGTGGCGAATAGTTGTGGGTCTGCCTCAACCAAGATGCCAAATGTGTCTGACTGCGCCTTCAGCGACACCGCACCGGTGGCTACAAGGATTAAAGAGAGCGCGGTAACGCGCCAGGCTGGCCCGAACGTTCGGCTGGACTCGATTGTCAAGGCATGGGTCCTGATCTAAGCTCCATGGACTGAGCGGGGCACGTTCCTGAGGACATGCGGTGCCTGAGCAATCCCCCCAATTACACCCAAACTCTAACGAGCGGGCCGAGCGGAGTCAAGGATTGTGGGAAGCGCATCGAAGTCAGAACCCGTCAGCCACGCACGCGGACTTCGCTGAAGTGCAGTAGGACCCGGCCACCGCCCATGGGGCGCCCGAACTCCGACTGCGGACGGAAACGAGAGAACAGAAGGACCTGATCGATCTGGCGTTGGACCGCGGCGCTGGTGGGGCCGGAGAGAATCTTGTAATAGACGACTTGTCCTTGAGCGTCCAGGGTGGCCTCAAGAAGCAGAGCACCCCCGCTCGCGTGGCCGTCGGTCTCGCCGATGTCTGTGATGGGGAAAGGAGCGAGGCTTTCGAGCTCGGCCGGTTGGACCAGATTCAGAGGTAGATCATCCGCGTCGGCGCGGAAAGGCAGGCCTACGAGCATACCTTGCGTCACGAACAGGAAAACGGCGACGGCCGTCAGCACACCACCCGTTGCCGGAAATGCCAGAGGCTTGAGAATGTTCTGCGATATGAGCCGTGTGCGGGCCCAAAAGTCGATCGCCCCCGCCCACCAGGCGCGTTTGCGCGAGGCCTCCACTCGAATCCGCATCGCCAGATCGGCGGGCGCCATCACGGCCTCAACCTTCGCCAGGTGACCAGCGAGGAGACGATAGCGTTCGAGCTCGCGCCGGCAACTTCCGCAAGAATCCAGATGCCGACGCAAGCGTGCGCGATCCCGCGCCAAAACGGCGCCATCCAGGTAACCGGGTAGATAGTGTTGGGCTTCGCGGCAGTTCATCGTTCGTTTCCCTGCACTTCTTTTGGTTCTGCCATGGCCGAGCGAGTGACGCCCACAATATCGGCGGACGCCACAAAACGAATCCTCTCATGCGGACGCCGTGCAGCCCTCGCGGCGTTATTCGGCGTATCGTCAGAGTGAACATCAGGGGCCTGCAAGAGCGGATCGAGGATTTCCTTGAGTATCCTCCTCCCACGTAGGATGCGTGATTTCACCGTCCCCACCGATACTTCGAGAACTTCGGCGACTTCCTCATAGGACAGCCCCTCGAGATCGCGGAGAATGACCGCGCTGCGGAAAACAGGAGGGATCTCGGCGAGCGCCCCTCGCACACGGGTCTGCGTTTCGCGCGCGGCACATTGCTCAAAGGGCGTTGCCTCACCGTCTTCGAGCTCGCACGCAGCGCCACTTTCCGGCCCATCCGCATCGATCGAAACTTGCTGCCGATGATGTCGCCACCACCAGCGGCGATGGTTCAGGGCCTGGCGCACCGAAACGCGGTAAAGCCAAGTTTTCAGCGAACTGCTGCGGCGGAAACCACGAATACCGCGAAAAACGCGCAGAAAGACCTCTTGCGTTACGTCGGCTGCATCGGCAGCATCGGACAGAATTCCGTAAACTAAGTTGTACACACTGGAATGATAGTAAGTAACGAGGAAATCGAATGCGGGCTCAGAGCCCGCCTGAAGGTCGGCGACCAGTTCAGCTTCGTCGCGTACCCACGACAGGCTTTGTGCTAGCTCCGCCATAGGTCCCATCGCACTCCTGGCCGTACCCGTCTCAGTGTTAGACACCATTTTCACCGGCAATGTTTCTTACTATAGCAGAAAAAGCCTTCCCGTTAGATATAACCAAAGTACCGGCAAAACTCCCATTTGAAATCTATCCCTATTCTATTCAGTCACTTGCGATGCACCGCTGCAGAGGCACAACCGTAAAGCGTGCGCCGTGCCGGGGGAACCTGCTGCAGGCAACCTGCGGCGCTGGGCGATTGCCAGTCTGGCAGCGAAGACGCGGTCTTCACGGTGCATCGACCACGCAGCGAAAACCGATCGTTCCGGCACGGTCGCGACCGGGCGACATCAAGAGAAACTTCTGATGTTCGTCGAGGCGATAGGTCTGCGGAAAATACCAGATCGACCCTCGTGGTTGATAAAAGGCGCCACCACGCAGGATCGTTGCGCGGGTGTGTTCATCGCGAAACTCGTCCGTCCACTGCGAAACATTTCCGGTCATGTCCAGAACACCGAACGGACTGGCCCCGGCGGGGAACGCGTCCACGTCGGTCGGTGCGCGCATCACTCGTCCTTGGTCGGGCGGAGGTAGTGCGCGTTGGTTCCATTCGTTGCCCCAGGGATAGAGTCGGCCGTCGGGGCCCTGGGCAGCGTACTGCCACTCCCAATCGTGCGGCAATCGCTTTCCCGCCCAGGCCGCATACGCTCGCGCATCTTCAATCGAGATCCAAGTCACCGGTTGGTTCGCCGCGCCATCGGGAAACATTCCATTCGACCAGTGACGCAGGAAGTTATGATCGTCAATGGGGCGATAATGTGCTGCGTCGACAAATTTCTTGAACTCAGCGTTGGTCACCGGGACCCGATCAATGTAGAAAGTCTTCATGTGCAACCGCTCGCGGTGAAATCGACGCGGTGCGTCTTCCCAAGGATATTGCACATCGACACCCGGATCATTTCCCCCTTCGATCTCGATTCCACGCACGATGAAATCAAAATCGCCGCCTGGAATTCGAATCATGCCTGGCGGAGGTGAAGCGGCCGGCTTCGTTCGTGGAATCTCGACCATCGTCTGCGGCAGATAGCTCCATCGGCGAGAATAGGCGCTCAGGGGTTTTTTCGCGCGCTCAGCCATGAACGCGAGGAGATCGCTCGGTCCGTGTTCCCGCGTCGCGAGCACGCTACCAAAGCCAAGACCTTCGATCGAAAAGTGCAGCCTGTCTGCTCCCCCGACGACATCGGGAGTCAACTCGGTGCCATGCCACAGGTCGTAGTAATGGATCCCGCCTACGTGCGGGACTCTAAGTTCATCGCCTGAGACGCCATACTCGTTCCGATTCACCATCGTCCACAGCGTTCCGCTCTGGCTGGGGAATTGACTGGCGAAAACGCCGGCCTGAAGGGTCTCTGCGTAGGGCTCCCATTCCGCACTTTCGAGCATTTCTCCCAAGGCCCTCTCAATGCGCGTAAACCGAAGCACGGCTTCCGTATCGTGCGGCGTCGTCCCGTACCAGAAACCCCACAGATTCTCGAGCGAGGCATAGCCGACGCCGTTGAAGAAAGCGTGCTGCAGACTGTTCGTCTTGTCCCGGGTGAAACGATCCGTGACATTGATCGTGTGCCGCCGTTCAAGCCATTTCGCCTGGTTCACCATGGGCACAAAGGGATAGGGCGTGTCTTCCCACGTCACCCAGTCGTTCCAACTGATCGTGCTCCAGGCGAGCGATTCGTCGCGAATGGCAAACTGAGGCTCGAGCGCCAGAGGATGATGGGTCGCCTCGGCCGCCTGGTGAAACGTGGCCGGAACGCCCTCGAGTGTATCGAAATTGACGCCATCGGCGTCGATTTGCGCCATCAATTGAGCGAGGGTCGTAGCGTTCGGCCCGGTCTCCTCGCGCGTTCCCGTATCCCAGGAGAGCGTAGGGAAGAAAACTCGCAAGCCGCGGGCATGAAATTCGTCCACCACGCGCCGGAGACCGACGAGCCCTCCGGGCATGTCGCGAATCACGTCAAACTGATTGCGGTCGTCCACACCGAGGTTGGGATAGAGTGGCCAGATCAGGACGGCGTCGATGGGGCCGAGACGTCCCTCGACATCGGCAAGGAACCGATCGACCGTATAGCGATTCCTATCTGGATCGAAAAACGTGCGATCCCAGATCAGCACCTGAACTTGCGAATATACCTTTTGCGTCCAAGCGAGATCAGGCCGTTCATACTCCGTTCCCTCGTAACGCATTTGTCTGAGCCGCTCCTCGCGCCAGCCTTTCATTTCGGCGCGCCATGCGGACGCCGCTCGAGGTTGTTCTGGCCCCAGGAGCAAGACATCGGCGGGTCCTCCCGGCTCGGTCAGATTCAGCACACCCGTCGGTGGGACCAGCGCGTGCCGCGGCCGCCATTCCTCTGACGTGGCTAGAGAAATCACGGCAAGCAAAACGACGACAACCCAGCTGAATTTCTGCGAAAGGCCTGGACGGGAAGGATGTCTCGCGTTCAAGTTAAGGCTGGGCTTCGATCCAATGAATTTAGATTTAGGACGGAAATTGTACTCCCATAGTGGCGTTCACCGCTGCGTGTAATCAGTTGAGGTCGAAACGATGTGGGTGGGAAGCGGGAGACGACACCAATTGCTACACCCGCTGGTCCATGGGAGGAGGCCAAAGACATCCCGAACCCACTCTAGGCGAACCGACACATAAGGAAACGATCGTACTCGGGTCAGCGTCCAGAACACAAACCAGCGTCGTCGCACAACGAGTCCGCACGGGTCGTTCGGGAGTCGGCCATACGGACACATCCACGCCGCCGCAAACTTCCGGTAAGCACAATGGCGCTCCACCAAAGTCGAAAAACGAAAGGCTTGACAGGGAACCATGCGGTTCCCTATCCTAGGACAGGGAACTTAAAGGTTCCCTATTTGAGATGGACGATGACATCGTTTTTCGAGCGTTGGCGGACGCAAGCCGTCGCAAGCTTCTCGACAAGCTTCACCGGAGGAACGGACAAACGCTCGGAGAACTTTGCCAGGGGCTGCGCATGACTCGCCAAGCGGTCGCGAAACATCTTGCCCTACTCAAAAAGGCCAATCTCGTGTCGTGGAAACGTGAAGGAAGGGAGAGATTCCATTTCATCAATCCCCTCCCGATCAATGACATCGCAGAACGCTGGATCAGCAAGTTCGAATACCCTCGCTTGCAAGCGCTTTCAAAACTCAAGAACAGGCTGGAAGGAGAAGATCGTGAGTAAAGTCCAAAGCACTTTTGTCTACGTCACCTACATCCGTACCACGCCGCAGAAGCTGTGGTCGGCACTGACCGACGTGGAGTTCATGAAGCAATACTGGTTCGGTATGCGCTGCGAAAGCCAGTGGACAGCCGGATCCCCGTGGAAGCTGGTGTCCGGCGACGGTCAGATCCTCGACGCCGGCGAGATCGTCGAGGCCGAACCGCCACGGCGCTTGGTGATCCGCTGGCAACACCAGAACAAGCCCGAGCTCAAGGCCGAAGGCGACTCGCTCTGTACGATGGAACTGGAACCCATTGGGACGGCGGTCAAGCTCTCCATCACGCACACGATCGAGCGCGAACCCTCGAAATTGATCGCGGCTGTGTCCGGTGGCTGGCCGAAGATTCTCTCGAACCTGAAGTCCTTGTTGGAGACCGGCTCCACGGTTCTGCAGGACCCCTACGCCATTCAGAGCGCCAGCTCTGCAAAGGAGTAACCAACGCGGAAAATTCCGAATTTCGCTTATGTTCATTCCCGTCGGAGGTGACAGTCACGCTCCCACGGTTCTGTGCGGGGGCGATCTGTGAAGATCGCCCCTACCGGGTCCGTTTGTGTATTGGGGACGATAATTTCCGGGCTGCCCACGATCCCGGAGTTATCCCAGGGCGTTCCCCCCCCCCGTGAAAGGGCTGAGCCTTTAGATCGATTCCCTGCACACCGGTTCGACTGCAGAAAGTTCCTTCGCGGACCTGGTTTTCCGTAATATAGCGCGGTAATGATTCTGATCACCGGCGGAACCGGCTTCATCGGAAGCCATGTGGTGGAGGCCGTCTGCGCCCGTGGCGAACCTCTGCGCTGCCTGATCCGCCGCGACAGTTTCAAGCGACATCCTTTCGCGTTGCCTGCCCAAGCTGAGCGTGTGTTCGGTGACCTCGTCTCGGGTGAGGGCCTGAGGGATGCGCTTGAAGGCGTCGGCACCGTGATCCACCTTGCGGGTGTGACGAAGGCGCTTTCGACGAGCCAGTTCTACTCGGGCAATGCGCGGACAACGGAGAATCTCGCGCGGGCAGTCGCCGGGCGCGGGATTCGGCTAGTGTACGTCAGCTCTCTCGCTGCCATGGGACCCAGCATCGACGGCACGCCGGTCTCCGATGACGCCGAACCGCATCCCATCAGCCACTACGGAAAATCCAAGCTGGAAGGGGAGCGGATTGCGAGGGCGCTGGTTCCTGAAGCGGTGATCGTGCGGCCGGCTGTGGTCTACGGTCCGCGCGACACCGACGTGCTGGAAATGCTCAGGTCGATTAATAGGGGCTTTGTGCTGGAAATCTCGGGCGGCGAACGCTGGTTTCAGGCGATCTATGTAAAAAATCTGGCCGACGGGCTGCTGGCAGCGGCACGCACTCCGCAAGCCGGCGGCCGCGCGTACTTTCTTGCCCACGAGAAGGCAGTCTCCTGGAGCGAGCTGAGTTCCCTAGCGGCACGCATCATGCGCAAAAGGACGCGAGTCTTACGGATTCCTTTGTCGCTTGCGTACGCCGTAGGCGGATTGGCGGAGGTTGGCTCGCGACTTACCGGGAAGCCGGTGATCATCTCGCGCGAGAAGGTGAAGGAAGCCCAATGCCGCCACTGGACCTGCAACACACACCGCGCGGCGCAGGAGCTCGGCTTCGAAGCGCAGACGCCTTTAGAGCTTGGACTCGCCCAAACGCTTACCTGGTACAAGGAGGCCGGTTGGCTGAAGTATTGAACTCAGATGGGTGCCTTTGGGCCGTTGACAAAGTGATCCTGGCTTACCTCGCTGGCGTCGGTGCGTTGGTCGCGGTGTACGGGAATCGGCTTGGCGAAGCCCCGGAATTGCTGGCCCTGCACGTGGGGGCTGTCATCGCTATCGTGCTGGCCTCGACCCGCGGTGGTCGCGCGGCCTGGTACTTCCGCCATTGGTATCCGCTTCTGGTGGTGGCTTTTTGCTATAGGGAGATGGCCATCCTGATCCCAACGGTCCGAGGCGCGGCCAGCGACCAATGGCTCGCGGATCTCGACTTTTCAATCTGGCATGCGAATCCGACCGTCTGGCTGGAGCGCGTCCAAACGCCGGTGCTCACGGACTTTTTGCAGCTTGTCTATACTCTGTTTGTTCCCGCGGTCCTGTTGGTCCCCTGGCTGTTATGGCGGAAACGCCGCTTCGCGGACTTTCGTTATTGCGCTTTCCTGATCTCCCTGGGCTTTCTGGCGTCTTATGTCGGATACATCCTGGTGCCTGCGCGCGGGCCCCGCTTCTTGCTCGATCACTTACAGCATTCTCCTTTGCCAGGAGGATGGGTGGTGCAAGCGATGCGGACGACGCTTGATCGCCTCGAGTCAGCTCATTACGATTGCTTTCCCAGCGGCCACGTGGAGCTCACGATCATCGCTTGGTGGAACAGCCGACAGATCTCGAAGTGGCTGTCCCGAGTTTATTTGGCATACACGCCGAGTATTATTTTTGCTACAGTTTACCTCCGATATCACTACACGGTTGACTTGTTGGCGGGCGCGCTGCTTGCTGCAGTCCTGATTGCGGTCGGGCCCGTGATGTTCCGAAAGCTGACGAGAACGGAGGATTCGATTGGCGCTCGAGGTGGTAACGGCAGATAGCAAGCAGGCATTGAAAGAGTTTATTGAGTTTCCCTACTCGCTCTATCAGGGCGACCCTTTTTGGGTCCCTCCATTGCGGATAGCGGTGAAGGC